>Ga0255083_1000033_pt1 | contig 29599 bp, 27 predicted proteins | sample Colum_Colum_RepC_FD_188460 | JGI IMG/M metagenome (GOLD analysis project Ga0255083, IMG submission 188460) | Freshwater microbial communities from Columbia River, Oregon, United States - Colum_Colum_RepC_8h | ecosystem: Environmental > Aquatic > Freshwater > River | place: USA: Oregon...
GAGGGGCGGGCTCGTGGGCGCAGCCGGCGAAGGCCAGCGCCGCGAACAGGCAGGTCTTATTTACCCGGCGCATTTTGCGAGGCGTCGATGTAGACGTCCATCTGCTGGCCGACGAAGAGGGCGCGGCCCGTCGGGCGGTCGAACTGGTAGATGACCTGGAGCACGCGCGTGTCGACGCGCTCGACGCTCGCGCCGGTGAGCGAGGTCTTCGGGATCACGAAGGGCTCGATGCGGACGAACTTGAGGGCGATGGAGCGGTCCTGGCCTCCGGCGAGGGAGCTCTCCCCCTTCAGGAAACCCTTCGCGGGGAGTCCCTCGCGCATGCGGGTGGCGAGCTGCTCGTCGACGTCGCAGCGGATCTGCAGCCGGGAAATATCCCCGAGGACGACGGGGGCCTTGGCCCCGGCGGCGACGAATTCGCCGGCGCGGACGCCGACCTGGAGGACCGTGGCGGCGATGGGCGAGCGGAGCACCAGGCGGTCGAGCAGCACGTCCGTCTGGTCGAGCTGCGCCTGGGCGAGCGCGAGGCGGGCCGACGCCTCCTTGGCGGCCATCTGGTAGGTCAGCAGGTCCGCGGGCGCAACGGCGCCGCTGTCCTTGAGGCCGGTCCAGCGGCGGGCGGCGTCCGCGGCGCGCTCGGCGGTGGCGGCGGCGGCGTCGACGGCCGCCTTCTGCACGGCGCGCTGGGCGCGGAGGTCGCGGTCGTCGAGCGTGAGGATCGGATCGCCGACCTTCACCTGGTCCCAGACCCGGACGTGGACCTTGGCGATCGTGCCGGAGGTCGGCGAACCGAGCAGCGTGTTCTCGGCGACGGCCTCGATCAGGCCGGCGGCCGCGATCAGGCCATCCTTGTCGCGGGTGGCGGGCTCGTAGGGCGGCGGCTTGATCGGCATCTCCGTGGCCGTACCGCGGGTGAGCTGCAGGGCGGCGCCGGCGCCGGCGAGGGCGAGGGCGAAGAGCAGGAAGCGTTTCTTGAACATAAGGGTACTCAGAGTTGGGAGGCGTCGAGGAGCTTGGGGTCGTCGACCACCCGGCTGATGCGGCCGTCCTCCATCTCGGCGATGCGGTCGGCGAAGCGGAAGATGCGGTGGTCGTGCGTGACGACGACCACGCAGCGCTCGGGCGAGCGGGAGAGGTCGCGGACCATCTGCATGATCTGGGCGCCCGTGTCCTTGTCCAGGGCCGACGTCGGTTCGTCGCAGATCAGGAGCGGCGGCTCGTGCACGAGGGCGCGGGCGATGGCGACACGCTGCTGCTGCCCGCCGGAGAGCGCGTTGGGGCGGCCTTCCTCGCGGCCCTTGAGCCCGACCTTGTCGAGGATGGCGACCGCGCGGTCGCGCGCCTCGCCGAACGGACGACCCTGGATCAGGAGCGGTACCATCACGTTCTCGAGGACCGTGAGCGTCGGGATCAGGTTGAAGGATTGGAAGACGAAGCCGAGGTTCCGCCGGCGGAACGTCGTGAGCGCCTCCTGGCCGAGGCCGTCGAGCCGCTGGCCGAAGACCTCGACCGCGCCGGCCTGGGGCGTGAGCGTGCCGGCGATGACGGAGAGGAGCGTGGTCTTCCCGCAGCCGGACGGACCGACCAGCATGATGAGCTCGCCGCGGCGGGCCTCGAAGTCGGCCTGCTTGAGGGCGACGACGCGGTTCTCCGGCGTCCCGAAGAACATGTCGACGCCGGTGGCGCGGACGGCGACGGTGTGGGCGAGGTGGCTCATCCGCGGAAGACGGAGGCGGCGTCGACGCGCGACACCTTGATGATGCCGATGACGGCGGAGACGAAGCTGATGCCCAGCACGAGGGCGAACGTCGCCCAGAGGATCTGCGGGAACATCACGAACGGGGGCATGCCCTTCTCGATCATCACGCGGCCGATGGCCTGCGCCATGCCGGCCCCGAGGCCGAAGCCGATGAGCCCGGCGGTGAACGCCTGGACGAAGAGCATGCGCGCGATCACGCCCATGCCCGCGCCCATCGCCTTGATGGCGGCGAAATACTTCAGGTTCTCGAGGACGAAGGAGTAGAACGTCTGGCCGGAGATCGCGATGCCGACGAACAGGCCGAGGAGCACCGCGGTCCCGAAGGAGAACGGGATCCCGGTGTTGGTCCAGAACCACCAGAAGGTGTTGCGGGCCAGGCTGCGTTCGCCCCAGTTCCAGATCACCGTGTCGGACGTCCACGCCTTGAGGCCCGTGTCGCGTTCGATGCGGTCGCAAAGTTCGGCCGGCGGCACGCCCTTCTGCGGCTCGACCAGCATGAAGCTCAGCGTCCGGCGGGCGCCGAGGGTGTAGCCCTTGGCGCGGTCGTACGTCGTGTAGACGAACGGTCCGCCGGTGAAGGCGCGCTTCACCCGGCAGATGCCGACGATGCGGGCCTGGATGTCGTTGATCTCGAAGGTGTCGCCGACCTTGAGCGGCGTGCTGCGCGGCTTGCCGTCGGGCCCGACGCCCATCCGGCCCATCAGGGCGGCGCCCCACTCGTCGACGATGACCGTATCCGGCAGGCGGAGGTCCTCGATGCGCCCCTGCGTGAGGACGGCCGGCGCCCCGGCGAAGGTGTCGGCGTCGATGCCGACGAGCGTGATCAGCTTGAAGTTGCCGTCCTGCATGCGCGCCTGGACGAAGGAAGTGTGCAGCGGCGCGGCCCAGGCGACGCCGTCCACGGAGCGGACGCGGCCGAGGTCGGTGTCGCGCAGCGGCTTGGCGTCGTTGACCTGCTCGACCATCGGGTCGCTGACCCAGACCTGGGCGCGGATGTTGACCATCGGCGTGTAGGTCCAGCTCATGATGCCGAAGAAGACCGAACTTTGCTGGGCCATCAGCAAGGCCGAGAACGCCAGGCCGCAGAGGAGCATCGCGAGCTTGGCGCGATCCCCGAAGAGCATGTTGAGGGCGAGGCGGTACATCGGCCGGGCTAGTGTCACGCCAACGAGCGACGGGTCAATGGGAAGTCAAACGGCCCGGACGATGTCCGGGCCGTCGTGGGCTGACCGTGGCGGCGAGCGTTACTTGGCGATGACCGCCGGGGCCGACTTGATCAGCCAGGTGGTCTTGAAGAACTCCGGACCCCAGGCGGCGTTGACGGACCAGGCGGCGACGAGGAGGACGAGGGCCAGCGAGAAGCAGCGGACGACCTTGGCCTGGTCCTCGCTCTTGGCGGAGGCGTGCAGGAGGCCGACCGCGCCGAGCGCGAAGATCGGGTGGAACCAGGAGACGTTGCGGGACTCGGCCTGGAAGACCACCACCAGACCGACGACGAGGTTGATGTCGACCAGGACGGCGACGATGCGCTGCAGCACCGGCTTCGGACCCTTGACCAGGGCCACGATGATGACGGCCAGGATCAGGACCAGGAGGAGCGAGCCGTAGTGCTTGTGGGCGGCGAAGAGCGGATTCATGCGGTGACCTTGGGCCCTCCTCGGCCCGATTCAAGCCCTGCCTTGGGATTTCAGCGTTCCTCCGGGAAGAGCCCGCGGAAGGTGAAGGCCGCGGCGGCCGCGCCGGCGAGCTGCAGCCCGACCAGCAGGAGGTAGCGCGGCGTGAACTTGGCGACGAAGGCCAGCTCCGCCCGGAGCACCTTGAACTGCTCGCCCTCGGCGGTGAAAGCCGCGAAGACGTCGCGGAAGGTCGTGGCCAGCATCACGGCGGGGTTGAACGTCGGCGCTTGGCGGGCGAAGAGGATGGCGGCCCCGTAGACCACGAGGGCGATCGCGACGCCCGCGTAGCCGTTGCCGGCCGTACGGCGCGACGTCGCGACCATCAGGATGACGAACGCCATCAGGTAGGTGCCGAGGAACTCCGCGACACCCTCGTTGAGGACGCCCTCCAGGACGGGGTCGTCGATCGCGCGCGCGGCGGCGGCCGTGCGCTCGGGGTCATGGCCGGCGAGGAGGCCGGCGACCGCCGCGGCGGCCAGGGCCGCGGTGAGCTGGACGAGCACGTAGGCGACGCCGGGCAACCAACGGTGCCGTCCGCGGACGCACCAAGCGAGGGTCGCGGCGGGGTTGTAGTGCGCGCCGGAGATCGGCCCGCCGGCGTAGATCAAGGCGCCGAGCAGGGCGGCGATCGCCAAGGGCTCGCCGGCGACGGCCGCGGCGAGGCACAGGAAGAAGGTGCCGAAGGCCTCGAGACAGAGGGCGTTGCGCATGGCGTCAATCTCGGGGGCGGCGGCGGGACCTCAAGTCCGGAGTCCGCTCAGCGGCCCCGCTGGGTGAGCCAGTTCTCGGAGAAGGTGGCCATCTCCTCGAAGGAGGGGAGCCGGCGCGAACGCTGCATCATCTCCTTGGCCACTTCCTCCTGCTGGGCGAGCAGTTCCCGGAGGGTGCCGTGGAGCGGCGTCGGCCGCTTCTTGTCGTCGATGAGCCAGAAGCCGACCTGCTTGCCGTCCTTGACCTCGTTATTGTAGAGTTGCCAATACAGGACGAGCGCGGGGCGCCAGGAGAGGAACTTCGCGAGGATCTCGCGGTTGCGCTGCTCGTGGACCTTCCCGTCGCCGCCGCAGGCTTCCCAGGAAAGCCCGCACTCGCCGATGAAGACGCGGCGGGCGGGGAGCCCGGCCTTGGCCGGCAGCTGCTGGTTGGCGTAATCGAGCGCGGCGCGGACCGTCTCGGCCGGCTGGAGCTGGACGTCGTAGGCCGAGTAGGAGAGGAAATCGACGTTGGTCTTGGGGATGACCGCGTTGATCATCCGCTGCTTGCCGCCCTTGAAGGCGTCCATCACGCGGTTGACCTCGGCGTAGGTGTAGACGCGGCAGCGGGTGTAGGGCACCTCGCGGCGGGCGTCGTCGACGGCCTCCTGGCGGACGTTGAGCCACTCGACCATCGCGGCCGCGGCCTTGGCGTCGAACTCGCCCTTGGGGTCCATGTTCGGCAGGAGCGCCCAATCGCCCTCCCAATGGCCGATGAAGAAGGTCTTCCCCGTCGTGTCGCGGCGGGTGAGGAGGTCCTTGGTGAACAGGTAGGTCGCGTTGTATTCCTTGCGGCGCAGCTCGGGCGTCATGCCGCCCTTCCACTCGTTGCCCGTCCGGTACCAGAGCAGGTAGTGGGTGAACGGCATCCCGATGAGCTCGGTGAACTGGGGCGGCGGCGGCAGCTGGATCTTCAGGATGCGCGACCCCAGCTTGGCGATCTCGCGCGCGCCCTCGACCGTCGCGTCCTCCTTGGAGAACTTGTAGGCGGGGCTGATGATCTGGGTGCCGACGACCTGGGCGAACGCGTTGGGGATCGTCGGCACGGGCGGCAGGTCGGGCGCCTCCAGGATGAGGCCGCCGGTCTTCTTCTTCTGCGCGGCCAGGGGAAGGACGAGCAGGCAGACCAGGAGGAAACCCAGCAACGGACGGGGGGAAAGTCTCATGCGATGAACCCTAAGGGGCTCGGCTTGAATTGTCCAGAAGCCCGGCCCCTCCTCAAGCCCGTTCCCACCAAACCCATGCATACCACCACCTCCCTCCTGGCGATCGCCCTCCTGGCGGCGCCCCTCCCCTTCCCCGCGTACGCGGCGGACAAACCCGCGGCGCCGGCGCCCGCGCGCGACGACGAGGCCGGACACGATCGGCTGGTCGCGGCCCGCAAGCAGGCGAACGCGTTGCCCGAAGTCGCCGCCGCCCACCAGCAGGCGAAAGTCGATCGGGCGCTCGCCCAAAAAGCCCAGGCCGACTATCGGACGGCGAACAAGCGCGCGACCGAATCCGAGGAAGCCTACCGCAAGGCCTTCGCCGAGGGGCTCGGCAAGGTCGATCCGGAGGCGGCGGCCCTGCTCGAGAAGGAGAAGGCGGCGTTCCGCGAACGCATGCTCAAGGCGCGCGAAGCCCGCAAGGCCGCGGCGCCGCGAAAGCAGGCCGCCCGCGAGGAAGCCGCCGAGCCGGACGACGAGGACGAAGGCTGATCAGGCCAACGCCTCGGCGAACGCCTCCCAGATCTCCTCCATGGGCTCGGCGCCCACCGAAATCCGGAGGAGGTCCGGATCCAGGCCGGCGGCGCGGATCTCCGCGCGGCCGGCCTCGGTCGTGACCTGTTCGAAATGAGCGAGCCAGAGGAAGGGCGTCGCCAAGGTGTAGCGGAGGCCGAAGCTGGGACCCTTCACGACGCGCAGCCGATCGTAGACGCCGCGCATCTCCCCGCGGAGCTCGATGGTGATGAGGGCGCCGGCCCCCGCGCCGGGCCGACGGAGCGCGCGGAACGCGGCGGCGGTCGGGCCGGTGTCGGCCGTGCGCACGCGCGCGACGGCGGGATGCGCGGCGAGCCGACGGGCGAGTTCCGCGGCGGTCGCGGACAGGCGGGCCGTCACCTCGCCGAGCCGACCGACCTGCGCGGCGAGCGCGGCCAGGTCGAGCGGGTGCAGCGGCGACAAGGCGGCGCGGGCGGCGGCGAGGAGCGCGGCGGCGTCCGGGCGCGACGGGTTCACCGCGAGCACGCCCGCCATCACGTCGCCTTCGGCCGCCGCGTACTTGGTCAGGCTGCTGCAGAGGACGTCGGCCCAGGGCAGGACGTCGACGGTGGCGAGCCCGACCGAACTCGGGTCGAGGAGCAGGCGCGCACCGTGGCGATCGCAGAGGGCGCGCAGCGCCGGGACATCGGCCGTCTCCAGCTGCGGGTTGTTCGGCAGCTCGGTCAGGACGCCGGCGACGTCGCCCGCGGCGAGGAGCCGCTCCACCGCGGCGAGGTCGCGCACGTCGGCGACGAAGTGGTGCGGGGCGGCGGCGGCCTTCTCGAGCAGGCGGGTCGAATCGACGTAGAGCCAGCCGAGCTGGATCCACGCGCGGCGCCCGCGGGGACGCTGCACGGCGTCGACCGCGGCGATCGCGGCGGCGACGGCGTTCATGCCCGACGTGGCGAGCAGGATGTCGGCCGGCGCGACGCCGGCGAGGTAGGGCGCGAGCGCGGCCTGCACCGGGGCGGGCGGCGCGCCGACGTGGCGACGCTCCGGCGCGAGGTACGCCTCGGCCTGGCGCGAGGAGATGAGGATGCCCGTATGCTGGACGAACTTCGCGAGGCGCGCCGCGGCGTCGCCCGGCGGCGTCGTCAGCAGCACCCAATCGCCGACGTCGTCGAGCGACGTCACCGCGGCCCCGGCGCGGTCGGCCCAGGCCAGCGCCGCGGCGCGCGAGACGAGCGGGAAAAGTTCACCGGTGCGGCCCAACGCGGCGGCCGCGCGCGCGGCGGCCGCGCCGACGAGCCGGTTGCGGACGAAGCGGGGGTAGCCGACGGTGATGTGGCGGAGCGTCGCCGGATCCTTGCGCTCGTAGCCTTCGACGTCGGCGAGCGTGGGCAGGCTGACGACGGTCGCGTGCGGCGAAGCGGGCACGGTGGCGCCCAAGGGTGGGGAGACCAACGGCACGGTCAGAGGCCGGCGACGGTCAGCTCGTTCTGGAGGATCTGCTCGAGGGACTGGCGGCGGCGGATGAGCGCGACGCTCCCGTCGCGACGCAGCAGGACCTCGGGCGCCTCGGGGAAGGAATTGTAGTTCTTCGTGCTCATGCCCGCGCAGTAGGCGCCGGCGCCGCCGATGACGCACAGGTCTCCCGGGCGCGCGGCGGGCAGGGTGCGCGTCGCCAACATCTCGGGTTCGCCCGGCGCGCAGCTGATGAGGTCGCCGGATTCGCAGCAATGCCCGACGATGACGTAGTCGCGGGTGGCGCCGGTGGCCTGCGCGGGATAAAGGTGGACCGGATGCTGCGAGCCGTAGAGCGACGGACGCAGGATCTCCGTCATGCCGGAATCCAGCTTGAGGAATTCCCGGGCGCCGGTGGAGACGATGTCCTGGACGCGGGAGAGCACGGCGCCCGCGTTGGCGACGAGGAAGGTGCCGGGCTCGATCTCGAGGCGGAGCTGGCGACCGTCGGCGGCGGCGAACTTCTCGAAGGCGCCCTTGACCGGGGCGCCGACGACCTGCGGGTCGGTGCCCTTCTCGGTGGCGACGCGGGCGACCTTGTAGCCGCCGCCGAGGTTGAGCGTCCGGACGGTCGGGAAGCGGCCGACGAGCGCGAGGCTCGCGGCGGAAACTTCCTGCCACACCAACGGGTCGCTGCCGGAGCCGATGTGCGTATGGATGCGGACGACCTTGAGGCCATGCCGCTGGACGATGGCCTGGGCCTGGTCCGCCCATTCATGCCAGATGCCGAAGGAGGAGTCGGGACCGCCGACGTTGGTCTTGCCGTTGCCGCCGGAGCCCCGGCCGGGATTGAAACGCAGGCCCACCTCGTGGCCCGGCAGGGCTTGGCCGATCCGCTCCAGTTGGAGGAGGGAGCACGCGTTGACGTGCACGCCCTGCTGGAGGAGGGGCGCGAAATCCTCGGGCAACTCCTGGGAGGAGAGGGAGATGCGGTCGGCCGGGACGCCGGCGAGCATGGCGCGGCGGACTTCCCAGCCCGAGCTTGCGTCGAAATGAAGCCCCTTGTTGGCGAAGACCCGGAGGACCGCGGCGTTGGGGCAGGCCTTCATGGCGAAGCGCACGGTCAACCCGTAGGCGTTCGGGAAGGCCAACATGGCGTCGGCCTGGGCCTCGAGGGTGGCCTGGTCGTACACATAGCAGGGGGTGCCATGGTCGGCGGCGATCTGGCGGGCCGGGGCGGGAAGGAGGAAGCGGTGGTTTTCCACGGGAAGGGTCTCGACGGGACTGTGGCAGGCCCGCCCTTCCCTTCCAGCCTTTTTGGGAAGTATGACACCGCTTGCTTCCCCTCCCCTCGCCCCTTGGGATGGCGGCCGCCCGCACCATGTCCGCTCCCGATACCATCGTCGCCGCCGCGACCCCCGCCGGCCGTTCGGCCTTGGCCATCGTCCGCGTCGACGGACCGCTCGCGGCGACGATCGCGAACGCCGCCCTTGGCCGGAAGGCCCCGCTCGCGGAGAAGACCTCGACGCTCGGCATCTGGCGCGACGGCACCGGCGCGCCCATCGACCAGGTCGTGGCCGTGCTCTGGCAGGCCGGACGTTCCTTCACCGGCAACGACTCGCTCGAGATCACCTGCCACGGCAACCCGCTGCTCGTGCGCCGCATCACCGAGGACTGCCTCGCGCGCGGCGGGCGGCTCGCCGAACCCGGCGAGTTCACGCGCCGCTCCTACCTCGCCGGACGGATCGACCTCACGCAGGCCGAAGCCGTCGCGGACCTGATCCACGCCAGCTCCGAGCGCGCGCTCGCCTCGGCGCGCCGCATGCTCGCCGGCGAACTCGGCCGGCACGTGGCGCAATGGACCGACCGCACCCTGCAGGCGCTCGCCGAGCTCGAGGCGCACATCGATTTCCCCGAGGAAGACCTGCCGCCCGAGGACCCGCGCGGCCCGGCGGCCCGCTTGGCCGGAATCGCGTCAGAACTTTCCGCCTACGCCCGCACGGCGAAGCACGACGGCGCCCTGCGCGCGGGCCTGCGCGTGGCCGTCGTCGGCGCGCCGAACGCCGGCAAGTCGAGCCTCCTCAACGTGCTCGCCGGCGCCGACCGCGCGATCGTGAGCCCCGAGGCCGGCACGACGCGCGACTACCTCGAGGCGCCCGTCGCGGGGCTGCCGCTCGCCGTCACCGCGATCGACACCGCGGGACTCCGCGACGGCGGCTCCACGCTCGAGCACCTCGGCATGGCGCGCTCGCTCGAGCAGGCGCGCGGCGCGCACCTGCTGCTCCTCGTGGTCGATGCTTCCGCCGAGCCCCCTGCCCTGCCCGCGGAACTCGTCGCGCTGCTGGACCCCGCTCGCTCGCTCGTCGTCGCGAACAAGTCCGACCTGCCCGCTCATCCCGCGCAGCAGGATTTCCTGCCGAAGCTGACCAAGCTTTCGGCCTGCCTCCTCGACGGCCGCGACGCCGAGACCCTGCGCGCCCGGCTCGGGGCCTTCCTGGTCGACCGCGAGATCGCGCCGGGCGCCGAGGACCTGGTCGTGAGCGTCCGGCACGCCGAGGCCATGGCCCGGGCGGCGGTCGCCCTGACCGAGGCCGTCGGCCACCTGAAGGCCCCCATCCAGACCGAGCTGGCCGCCGCCCAAGCCCGGAGCGGCCTGGACGCCCTGGGGGAGATCGTCGGCCGCATCGATAATGAGCGTATGCTGGACAAGCTCTTTGCTTCCTTCTGCATAGGTAAGTGATTCCCTCCGGGGAGTCCGCCTATGCCTCCCCGCAAAGAAATCCGCCTCGGGCCCGACCGCCCCTACGACGTCATCGTCTGCGGGGCCGGCCATGCCGGGGTCGAGGCCGCCCTGGCCGCGGCCCGCATGGGCGTGGACGTCCTCCTCCTGACCGGCAACGTGGACACCATCGCCCAGATGAGCTGCAACCCCGCCATCGGGGGCCAGGCCAAGGGGCACATCGTCCGCGAGATTGATGCGCTGGGCGGGGAGATGGGCCTGACCGCGGATACGACCGGCATCCAGTTCCGGCTCCTCAATTCCTCCAAGGGCCCTGCCGTCCAAGCGCCCCGGGCGCAATGCGACAAGAAGGCCTACCAGTTCCGGATGAAGCACCTCTGCGAAGGGCAGCCGGGGCTGACCATCTTCCAGGCCCAGGTCACCGGCCTCCTCTATAAGGAAGGCGCCGTGAAGGGGGTGCAGACCAACTTGGATTTGGAGTTCCACGCCACGACGGTCGTGGTCACCACCGGCACCTTCCTCCGGGGCTTGATGCACATCGGAGCGAACAAGACCGAAGGCGGACGACTCGGAGATTTTAGTGCTAAGTCGTTGTCCAGCAGTTTCTTAGAGGCAGGCATTGAACTGCAACGTCTTAAGACGGGCACCCCTCCGCGCATCCTCGGGTCCTCCATCGACTTTACCCAATGCGAGCCCCAGCCGGGCGATGCCTCCCCTACCCTCTTCGCCTTCCATGACACCCGTCAGCAGACCGACTTGTTCCACGTGGAACACTCGGAGCAACGGCTCCCGGGATGGACGCCAGGCACGGATCAAGTGACTTGCTGGATGACCGAGGCCACCGGCGCGACCGGGAAAATCGTCCAGGAGAATCTCCACCTCTCTCCCCTTTACGGTGGTGAGATCACCGGTGTCGGTCCGCGCTATTGTCCGTCCATCGAAGACAAATTCGTCAAGTTCACCGACAAGGATAGCCACAAGCTCTACCTCGAGCCCGAAGGCCGGAATACAGATGAATGGTACATCAACGGCCTTTCGACCTCCCTGCCCTTCAAGGTTCAGCTGGAGATGCTTCACTCCGTCCCTGGGCTTGAACAGGCCGTGATGATGCGCCCCGCCTACGCGGTGGAATACGACTTCGCCCCCCCTACCCAGCTCTTCCCGACGCTTGAGTCCAAGAAAGTGGAGAACCTCTTCTTCGCCGGCCAGATCAATGGCACTTCCGGCTATGAAGAAGCTGCCGCCCAAGGTTTGGTCGCAGGCGTCAATGCAGCCTGCAAGGTCCGGGGCCAAACCCCCATGGTCATCGGCCGCGATGAAGCCTACATCGGGGTCCTGATCGACGATTTGGTCTCCAAAGGCACCCAGGAGCCGTACCGGATGTTCACGAGCCGGGCCGAATACAGGCTACTCTTCAATCACGGCAGCGCCGAAATTCGCCTCAAAGGCAAATCCGCCGAGTTTGGACTGGTTCCGCCCGAGCGATTGGCCCGGATCGAGACCAAGGCGGCCCAAGTGGCCCATTGGGTCGAATACATGGAAAAGCTCGCCATCAAGGGCGGCATTGCGGGCGATGTCATCCGACGGGAATGGGAGTCGACGCCCGCAGACCTGCCGCCGAGCTTCCTGGCCGAAACGCCCGAAGTCCAGGCCGAGGTCATGTACCGGGTCAAGTACCGGGGCTACCTTGAGCGCGAACTCCGATCCGTGCGCAAACTACATGACTTGGATGCCTTCAAGGTCCCAACGGGCTTTGACTTCATGAAAGCCTACGGACTGCGCCTGGAGGCCCGCCAGAAGCTTCAACAAATCCAACCGCTGACCCTCGGCCAAGCGAGCCGCATCAGCGGGGTGAATCCTGCCGATATCTCTCTGTTGATGATCCTTTTCCGGGCCAAGAAGGATAAGTAAGGGCAGGGCAGGGGGCATTGTTCCACGTGGAACAGGGCATTGGTTAAGATTGCGGCTATGGCGGGTGACAGTCAGGTTTCAGAGATTTCTAAGTTTCTATTAGTCAATCACTTGGGATTATATTTAGCGCCGAATCCCGATTGTCTCAATCGTAACCTAACGCTGGCGGCTAACCCGCCTTAGCCTTTGAGTGGGGTTCACCCTTATGGACGCCGAACATCTCAAGCGCATCCTCGTCGTCGACGATGAAGCGGACGTGACCGAGCTGCTCGATTACAAATTCCGCCAAGCCGGCTACGCCGTTCGCGCGCTCAACGACCCCTTGCGGGCGATCGGGCTGGCCCGCGACTTCCGCCCCGACCTGATCATCCTCGACGTCATGATGCCCGAACTCACCGGCGTGCAGCTGCTGCGCATGGTGCGGGCGGATGCGCTGCTCCAGGACACCCCGGTCATCTTCCTCACGGCGAAGGCGGAGACGGCCGACAAGGTCAAGGGGCTGGAGAGCGGCGCCGACGACTACGTCGCGAAGCCGTTCGACGTGCGCGAACTGATGCTCCGGGCCCAGGCGCTGCTGCGTCGCGCGAAGTCCGCCGCGGCGAAGCCGTCGACGCGCCTCGCCGCGGGCGCGCTGCTGCTCGACATCGAACGCCACGAAGTGACCGCGCAGGGCAAGGCCGTCGAGCTGACCGCGACGGAGTTCAAGCTCCTGCGGCTGCTGCTCGAAAGGAAAGGCCGCGTGCAGTCGCGCGAAGAACTGTTGGCCGACGTGTGGAACTACTCGCCGGACCTCGAGACGCGCACCGTCGACACGCATGTCCGCCGCCTGCGCGAGAAGCTCGGCGCGGCCGGCGAGGTCATCGAGACCGTACGCGGCGTCGGCTACCGCGTCGCCGGCTGAAGGCTTTGCGCTCGCCCCCGCCCGGCGCGCCGCCACGCTGACGTCCGATGACCTGGTTGCCGTGGATCCTGCTCGTCGCGACGCTCGCGCTCGCCGGCTGGTGCTCCGCGGAACTCGGCCGCTGCCTCACATGGGCGCGCCGCGCGCTGCTGCGCGGACAACCCGCGCGACGGCCCGAGGGCCGGCTCGTCCGCTGGCTCGGGCTCGATGAGCTGCTGCGCGCCGTGGAGACGCGGACCAGCGGGGAAGGGGAGATCCGCGCGGCCGCGGCCCGGCGAATCGAGGCGCTGCTGGCGCCGCTGACGGATGCCGTCCTCGTCGTGGACGCGCATGACCGGTTGCGGCTCGCCAACCCGGCGGCCGTCGCGCTCTTCGGCCTGCGACCCGACGACGCCGGCGGCGCGGTCGTGCCGCTCGTGCGGAGCGCGGACTTCATCGAGCTGATCGGCCAGGTGCGGCGCACCGGCGAAGGGAAGGCGACGATCCTGCTCAACCGCGCGCCGCTGGCCGACGTCTGGGTCCAGGCGGCCGGCGCCCGCACCGACCCGGAGGCGTTCGGGGAGGACGCCGCCATCTTCGTGCTCGCCGACGTCACCGCGCTGAAGCGGCTGCAGGCGATGGAGCGCGAATTCGTGACCAACGTCTCGCACGACCTGCGCACGCCGGTGACGATCCTGCGGGGCTACGCGGAGACCCTCGACGACGACCATGCGACGATGTCCGCGGAGGACCGGTCGCGTTTCATCCGCAAGATCGTCGCCTCGGTGGGCAGGCTGCAGGGGCTGGTCGAAGGCCTGCTCGCGTTGGCCAGCCTGGAGAGCGGCCAAGGCGCGCTGCGCGAAGCCGGGGCGCTGCACCGGGCCGCGCGGGAAGTCTGCGAGGAATACCGGGCCCGCGCCCGGGCGGCCGGGGTCGAGCTGGAGCTGGACCTGCGGGCCGACGAGGCCGCCGCGACCGACCCGGTCCAATCCCGCCGCCTGGTCCAGAACCTCATCGACAACGCCTTGGCGCACGCGGCCGGGGCGACCCGGATCCACCTCGCCACGGTGAGCGGGCAGAAGGGGATCGAGCTCCGGGTGACCGACGACGGCGCCGGGGTCGCCCCCGTCGACCTGCCCCGGCTATTCGACCGCTTCTACCGGACGGATAAATCGCGCCGCGCCGGCGGCAGCGGGCTCGGGTTGAGCATCGTACGCCAAGTGGCCGAACTCCATGGGGGGACGGCCGTCGCCGAACCCGCCCAGCCCCGCGGCCTGCGGGTGATCGTGACTTTCCCCGCCGGCCCGGCGGCCTGAACATGAAAAACCCGCCGGGTTTCGGCGGGTTTTAGCTCCATTTTAAAGTGGAGCGCGCGACTGGACTTGAACCAGCAACAGCCACCTTGGCAAGGTGGTACTCTACCATTGAGCTACGCGCGCGCTGGAAGGGGAGCAGACCAAAGCCGTTAGCGGGTGTCAAGCCTTTGGAGGAGACGGGCCCGCAGGGAAGGGGGGGTAGGGGTAAGCCCACGCTCCCGAAGGCGGGTCGCCGCCTCGTCCGACAGCACCCAACGGGCCACGGGGGCGTAGGCCTCCAGCTGGTCCTTCCTTATATAGAGGGTGGCGGGTAGGCTCAACGGGTAGTCGCCGTTATAGATATTCATCTCCGTCGGGGTGTAGGCGGTCAGGGAGCGCCCCGGGCGACCGTCCGACACTTGCAGAAGTTTGGCGTCCCCAGCGGCCGGAAAAGGCAGGAGGACCAAGGCCCCGGAAACCGAAGCGAGGGTTTCCTTCACCTGCAGCGCCGGCGTATCCAGGCGCACGCTCTCCCGGAACGGAGCCTGCCCCAGGGCCAATCCCCGGACCATCTCCCGGATGAAGCTGCCTTCCGGCGAATGGATGGCGGCGGTGAAGAGGTCGTTGCGGCCACCGCCCGGAAGTTCGTTCCAATTGCCGAGCGGAGCGGCGGTCTCGCGCGCGAGGATCCCCGCGAGGGACCCGAGGCTGACCTGCTCGGTGGGATTCGAGCGGTGCACGGCCACGACGGCGGCGGCGCGCGCGAAAGGGAAGGGGACCAGCTCGACGCCGTTCGGTCCGGTCGGCGCCGGCTCGTCGGGCCGACCCAGCAGCAAGGCGCAACCCACCTGACCGGCGGCGAGTCCGCGGCGCGCGGCCAACGTACCGGCGAGATCGACCGTCCGACCCGTCGGCGCCACCTGACGCAATCCGGTCAGCAACGCCGGCGCGAGGACGTCGGAGCCGGCGATGTCGGCCGCGCCGAGGCAAGCGGCGGAGCAGAACCAGGCGAACAGCCGGATCATGTGGGCGGAGACTCGGCCTCGAGCTCGGGCCACTGCAGGAGTTTGCGGTGCAACGTCCGGCGCGAGATGCCCATCAACTCGGCCGCGCGCGTGCGGTTGCCGGCGGCCGAAAGCAGCGCCTGGCGGAGGAGCTGCCTTTCGTTGGCCGCCTTGTCGAGCGACGCGGGGGCGGCGGGCGCGGCGCCGGCGCGGGCGATGGGCGCGGTGAAGCGCGGGTCGAGGTCCGCGGGCAGGACGACCTTGCCGGCGCGCAGGACGGCGAGGTTCTCGCTGGCGTTGCGGAGCTCGCGGATGTTGCCGGGCCATTCATAGCGCGTGAGCACGCCGAGGGCCTCGGGCGACAACCGCGCCTCGGGGACGCCGTTCTCCTGCGCGAAGCGCCGGAGGTAATGGGCGAGCAGCAGCGGGATGTCGTCGGGGCGTTCGCGCAGGGCGGGCAGGCGCAGCGGCACGACGGAGAGGCGGTAATAGAGGTCCTCGCGGAACTTACCTTCCTTGACCATCTGGAGCAGGTCGCGGTTCGTCGCGCAGACGAGCCGGAGGTCGAGGCCGATCGGGCGATGCGACCCGAGCCGCTCGACCGCGCGCGTCTCGAGGAACCGCAGCAGCTTCACCTGGGTGGTGGCGTCGATCTCGCCGATCTCGTCGAGGAAGAGGGTGCCGCCGTCCGCGGACTCGAAGCGGCCGACGCGGCGCTCGGTGGCGCCGGTGAAGGCGCCCTTCTCGTGGCCGAAGAGTTCGCTCTCCAGCAGGTTCGCCGGGATGGCCGCGCAATGCACCGCCATGAACGGGCCCTTCGCGCGTTGGCTCGCCTGGTGGATCATCTGGGCGAAGAGCTCCTTGCCGGTGCCGGTCTCGCCGAGCAGCAGCACGGTGGCGTTGGAGGGGGCGACGGAACGCACCTGCTCGATCGAACGCTGGAGCGCCGCCGAGGAGCCGACGACCTCGCCCAGCGCGAACTTGCGGTCGAGCCGCGTGCGCAGCACGGCGACCTCCTTCTCGGTCGACCGGGCCTTGAGGCCGCGCTCCAGCAGCAGCTCGACCTGCCGGAGGTCGACGGGCTTCTGCAGGAACCAATAGGCGCCGCGGCTCATCGCCTGGACGGCGGTATCGACGTCGCCGTAGGCGGTCATCATGATGCAGACCGGCTGCTGGGGCAGCTTCAGCGCGCGCTCGATGACGGACATCCCGTCCTCGCCGGCCATGCGCAGGTCGGTGAGCACGGCGTCGGGCGGCACGTCCTGCATGAGGCGGGCGGCCTCGGCGGCGTCCTTGGCGACGAAGCACTCGTACTTGTCGTCGAACGCGGCGCGCAGGCCTTCGCGGGAATGTTTCTCGTCGTCGACGATCAGGACGGTCGGTTTCATGGGGAGCCGGCCTCGGGTTGCGCGCGCTGGGTGGCGCCCCAGGCGCGGGCCGCCTTCTCCGCGAGCGCGGCGCGCGCGGTGGCGACCTCCGCGAGGCGCGCGCGGAGGTTCGCGTTGGCCACCCCGGCGAGGTCGTCGAGGTCGGACAGGTAGACGCCGGCGAGCGCGCGGGCCGCGGGGTCGAAGTTGCGCGGGACGCCGAGGTCGATGAGCAGCAAGGGGCGGCCATGCCGGCGGCCGGCGTGCGCGCGCAGCGCCGCCGCGTCCAGCAGGGCGCGCTCCACGGCGGCGCCGCCGACGATGACGTCGTGGGCGTGGGCCTGCGCGAGCGCGTCGGCCAAGGGGAGGCACGCGCCGCCGAATTCCGCGGCGAGCGCGCGGGCGTTCTCGAAGGTGCGGGAAGCCACGGCGACCTGGCCGGCGCCGCGCGAGACGAGCGCCTGCACGACGCGCCGGCCGACGTCGCCGGTGCCGAGCACGAGGACCCGCGCGTCCGCGAGGGCGCCGAACGCGCGCTCGGCGAGGTCGACGGCGATGTTGCCGAGGCTGACGTTGCCGTGCGAGATGCCGGTGTGGGTGCGGGCCCAGGCCCCGGCCTGGAAGGCGCGCTGGAAGACGCGGTTGAGGACGGGACCGGTCATCCCGCGGGCGAGCGCATCCGCGTAGGCGTCCTTGGCCTGGCCGGCGATCTCGACCTCGCCGACCATCTGGGAGTCGAGGCCGGCGACGACGGCGAAGAGATGCTCGACGGCGGCGAGGCCGGGAATCGGCCGGAGATGCTGATCCAGCGACTCCGGCTCGGCGCCGGTGGCGCGGAGCAGCGCGGCGCGCACATGCAAGGCGGCGGCCTCATCGCCCACCGCGTAGGCTTCGAGCCGGTTGCAGGTCGCGAGGAGCACGACTTCGGCCAGGCCGGCTTCGCGGGCGGCCGCGTAGAAGGCTTCGACCCCGGCGGGCGCCACGGCGAAGGCCGCGCGATCGTCGAGCCCCGCGGTGCGGTGCGTCGCGCTCAGCGCGACCAAGGTGGCGGGGGCGGCGGTCATGCGCGGGCGGCGGGGAGGGAAAGCCACAGCGCCAGCAAGGCGGGCAGCAGCAGCCAGAGGCTCGCGCGGGCGAACGCGGGTCCGAGCAGGCGCTCGCGCCGGCGCTGCACCGCGACGAACAAGGCGCCCAACCAGGCGACCGACGCGGTCGCGAGCTTGGGCAGCGTGACGAGGGAGCGGTCGGCGGACCAATCGACGGCGCCGATCACGAGCGAAAGGCCGAGCATCCAGACGGCGGCCCCGAGCAACTGGCCGCCCACGCGTTCCAACGGCACGAGCGCCGGCAGGAACGCATAGATGCCGCCGAAGCGACGGCCGGCCAGCGCGCGATGCTGGAGGAGGTAGGCGACGGAGTTGAGCGCTTGGGCGCCCAGCACGCAGTAGGCGAGGACGGCGGTCGCGACATGCAGGACGATCATCGGTTTCGCGGCGACGTCCGGCGTGGTCACGGGCAGGCCCAGGACGGCGGCCAGCACCAGGCAGGCGGTCGTGGTCGCGGCGATGGCCCACGTCGGAAGGCGATGGTCGAAAGTCAGGTCCAGGAAAACGGTCAGCGCGGTCAATCCCCAGCCCAAGGCCAGGACGAGCTCGGGCGTGCTGCCGATCGGGAGCGTGTGGGCATGCAGTCCTTGGTACGCGAGCATCGCGGTCAGCAGGACCCAGCCGGCCCGGAGCGTCCAGAGCCCGGCGACCTTCAGCTTCCCGGACCCATCCTTGGTGGCGTAGGCGTCGAGGACGGTCGCGGCGAGGAATACGCCGGCGCACCCCAGCAGACAATTCGTCGTCAACGGGGCCACGGCCATGCCGGCAGCCAAAGGAAGCATCCCCCTACTGAAGTGAGGTGTGACAAATTGGCAAACCCACAAAACTGCCTAAAAGGTGATGAAAACTTGCAGATTTACCTCAAAAGGGTAGGGTAAGGATACTTCCCCATGGCCTACGACCCTTACGATCTCACCCAGCACCCGCCCCGCAGCCCTCGCGTCCGACTTGGGGGGCTGGTCATCCTTCCCCGCATGCTGGATAAGTGCCGCGCCACCCTGGCCGGCAAGAACGGCGACTATACCTACAACTGCTCCCTCGATAAGAACGTCCTGGACTTCCTTGGGGTCGACGCGGAAGCCCTTAAGGCTCAGGTAGCCAAGGGTTTAGGAGATGGTGAGGCCCTGGCCTGGATGCTCGCCAACGCCAAGACCCCCCGGCTCGCCCACGAAATCGCCGCGTTCAGCGCCTACCATGAACAGCGCGCTCCCTCGGCCGTCGGTGGCCGGGCACGCCTCAGCGAATACCAGGCCTCCACCCCAGCCGGCGCCAAGCGCGAAGACATCGCCGGTTGGTTCGATGTGCTCGACCTGGACGACCATCAAAGCTTCGGCGGCAAAGTCTAACTTTCCTACCCCCATGAAATCGTTCCTCGCCTCCCTCAGCCTCCTGCTCTGCGCCGCCCTGGCCACCGCCACCGACTTCGACTGGAAGACCCGCTTCCCGCAGGGCCTCGTCGACGAGGCCGGCAAGACCGTCGATCTCGCGACCCTCAAGGGCAAGACCGTCGCGGTCTACTGCTCCGCCCACTGGTGCCCGCCCTGCCGCACCTTCACGCCCCAGCTCGTGAAGTTCGCCAACGAGCACAAGGACAAGCTCGCCGTCGTCTTCATCAGCAGCGACCAAGATGAAGGGAAAATGTTCGCTTACATGAAGGAAACCAAGATGCCCTGGCCCGCCGTCCCCTTCAAGTCAGCGGGCGGAACTGCCATCAAGAAGGAACAAGGCGTGACCGGGATCCCCACGCTTCTCGTCTACGGCAAGGATGGCCAGCTGCTGACCAAGAACGGCCGCGACCTCCCGGGCCTCGAGAAACTGCTCGGCAAGTAAGTGCCTGGCCGGCCCCGCCGCATCCTCCTCGTCTGCATGGGGAACATCTGCCGTTCGCCGACGGCGGAGGAGGTGCTGCGCGTGCACGCCCGCCGGGCCGGACTCGGCCTGCACCTGGACTCCGCCGGCACGGAGAATTACCACGTCGGTGAACCGCCGGATGAGCGGAGCATACGCCACGCGGCCCTGCGCGGCTACGACCTCTCGGGCCTGCGCGCCCGCCAGGTCGGCCCGGACGACTTCCGGGATTTCGACCTGCTCCTCGCCGCGGACACGCTGAACCTCGGCGTGCTGCGCGACCGTTGCCCGCCGGAGCACCGCGGGAAGCTCGCGCTTTTCCTCGGCGACCGACCCTTGCCGGACCCCTATTACGGTGAGGCGACGGATTTCGAAAAAGTGCTGGATCTGGTCGAAAAACGGGTGGATTCGCTGATCGCCGACTGGTCCCGGGCAACTGATTGATTGCCGAGGCGGGCGCCGCGTGGTTGGCTTCGCTTCCCGATGTACCAAGTCAACTTCAGCGACCAGGCCATGCGCGCCCTGGGCAAGCTGCCCACCTTGGAGCAGATGGAGGTCGTCGAGGCCTTCTCCTCGCTGACGCCGGAGGACCTCCTCGCCGGACGGTCCGACCTCGGGTCCGTCCGCCGGGCCGGCCACACGTACCATCGCCTGCGGGTCGGCGAGTTCCGCATCTATTTCGAGGCGAAGGAAGGCTCGCTGATGGCCCATTACGTGCTCCATCGCCACACCTTCGCCGATTTCGCCTTCCGTTCCCACCTGCCGTTCGCCGATGACGAAGAACGGCTGGAGCAGGAGGGCGGCTTCTGGAAATACCTCGACGAACCCAAGCCCTGACCGTGTCCCATCCTCCCGAAAAGCACGCCTACTCATCCCCCGAGCAAGCGGCCCGCATCTACCTCCTGCCGAACCTGTTCACCGCCGGGAACATGCTCTGCGGGTTCCTCGCGATCAAGAACTGCATCGAGGCGCGCTTCACCGACCTGACCGCGACGGCCCGGGCCGACCACTACCTGTGGGCCGTTTGGTTCATCCTGGGGGCGTGCCTCTGCGACCTCTTCGATGGCCGGGTCGCCCGCGCCACGCGCCGCGAATCGTTGTTCGGGGCGGAGTTCGACTCGATCGCCGACACGGTCTCCTTCGGCGTGGCCCCGGCCTTGATGGCCTGCTTCCTGATCATCAACCCGGGGAGCAAGGCCCAGGCCGATGAGAACGTTCAGTTGGCGACTTGGCTGCTCGCGTTCATCTACCTGCTCTGCGTCGGCGTACGCTTGGCACGCTTCAATGTGCTCACGAACCCCTTGGTGCCCGGTAACGAGAAACGGGCGGCCGGCGGCGATTTCGTGGGGCTACCTTCCCCGGCGGCCGCGGGCATGATGGCCTCCCTGGTCTTGGTCCTCAGCAAACTCATGCGCCATGCGGATCAGGCCGATCCCTTCGAACAAGCCGTCCAGGCCTGGTCCTGGAGCCTGCTCCCCCTGATGCTCATCATCTCGTACCTGATGATCAGCAACGTCCGTTTCCCGAGCTTCAAGAAGCTTGATTGGACCGCCCGGGCGAAGACCCGGGTCTTCATCCTGATCATCATCGCGGGGGCGGTCATCGTCAAATACCCCGCTTACTCCTTCCCGGCGATCTTCCTTGGCTACATCGTCTATAGCGTCTTCCGCCACGTCTTCCTGCTCAAAAAGAGCGAGATCGACCCGGCTCCGGAGGACGACGATGACATCGTGTCCGAAGTGTGAACAAGCCGTGCATCACCCGTGCTCAAGGGCGTCTGTGAACAAGCCGAGGTTTGTTCACGCTTCAGGCACAGCCGCACCATCGACCCATACCCTCGACCTTCAAGGGGTTAGGGACCTATGTACGAGATTCCGCCCCTTACTGATGCTACGGGTATCTATATATGAAGGTTAGTTAGATAGTAAGCCGACCCGGTGTGGGCATTGCAGGGTTGCCACTCACCCCTTCGCTGCTCAATTCTGACCCCATCATGAAGTTCAAGGTCAACCGAAACCACTTTTTCAACGGACTCTCGAGCGTCACCAACGTCGTCGGGAACCGGGCCACGATGCCGATCCTGCAGAATGTGCTGATCGAGGCCGAGGGCGACACCATCACCCTGACCACCACGAACCTCGACCTGGGCATCTGCTGCCGCATCAAGGCCGCGGTTTCGTCCCCGGGCCGCATCACCTTGCCCGTCAAGAAGCTGGTCCCGATCATCCGCGCCCTGTCCAGCGCCGAGACCATCGTCGAGTTGACCGGCAAGGACCGCGTCAAGATCACCTCCGGCAGCTCGGTCTTCCAGATCGCCGGCTTGCCCGCCGACCAGTTCCCGCCGATCTCCAACTTCGCCGGCCAGCCGACGATCGCCATCGACCAGGACAACCTCGGCTCGATGCTGCGCAAGGTCAGCTACGCGCAATCGACCGACGAGAACCGCTACATCCTCAACGGCGTCTTCTTCGAATTCTCGTCCGGCAAGCTGACGCTCGTCGCCACCGATGGCCGTCGTCTCGCCAAGTGCGAGCAGAAGCTGGAAGGCTCGGAGAAGACCCTGGCCCTGATCCTCCCGGCCCGAACCATCACCGAGCTGTCGCGCCTCCTGAAGTCCGGCGGCAAGGTCCACGTCTCCAACAACGAACGCCAGGTCGGCTTCACCATCGACATCCCGACCAACGACGAAGGCCTCGTCGACCGCATCCAGCTGGTCTCGAAGGTCGTCGAGGGCAACTACCCCAACTACCGCCAGGTCATCCCCAAGGAAGCCGGTTCCAAGGTGCGCCTCGAGCGCGAGAAGCTCCTCGAGAGCGTGCAGCGCGCGGCGCTCATGACGGACGACCGGAACAACACGATCCGCATGAGCGTCTCGAAGAAGAGCCAGAACCTGGAGATCTCCGCCAAGTCGGATTCGGGCGAAGCCCACGAGCCGATCGCCGTGAAGTACGACGGCCCCGACGTGAACATCGCCTTCAACCCGCAGTACGTCATCGAGCCGCTCCGCAACGTCACCGAGGACGAGATCGATTTCGAGTTCAAGGACGACATGTCCCCCGGCGTCATCCGCGGCCTCAAGGAAGATTTCCTCTGCGTCGTGATGCCGCAGCGGATCTCCTGATCAGAGTCCCGGGTCGGCGTTGTCCGGTAGGTCCTTGATGGAGGCCAGGATGCGGCGGGAAGCTTCCATGAAGCGTTCCGGATGCTCGCGTCCCGGATCGTAGTCGCGCGGGTGGAGCGGTCGGCCGAAGCGCACGCGGATGCGGGCGGTCCCCGCGGGGAAGAGCGCGCCGCGCGGCAGGACGTCGCGCGCGCCGCGGATGTGGATCGGGACGACGGGCGCGCCGGAGCGGCACGCCAGCAGGCCCGCGCCCGCCTTGGCCTCGGCGATGACGCCGTCGGCGCTGCGCGTGCCCTCGGGGAAGATCAGCAGGCCGCGGCCGTCGGCGAGCGCCGCCAGCGCGGAGCGGATCGCCCCGACGTCGGCCTGCCCGCGGTCCAGCGGGATGGAGTTGCAGGCGCGGATCACGAAGCCGAAGACCGGGTTGTCGAACAGCGAACGGCGGGCCACGAACGAGATCTCCCGCGGGAGGCAGGAGCCGATGAGCGGCGGATCCACCATGCTCTGGTGGTTGCTCGCGAACAGGCAGGCGCCCTCGGGGATCGTTTCCCAACCTTCGACCTCCAGGGCCGCGAAGACCTCGATGAGCGAGCGCGCGCCGTGGTAGACGGCCTTGTAGATCAGGTTCTTCGACGCGAGGATCATCGGCGGGCGGCGCCGACGAGCGCGACGATCTCCGCGACCACCGCCGCGAGGGGCTGGTGGGTGTTGTCGATCCGGTGCGCGCCGGCCGCGCACATCAGCGGGGCGGTCTTCCGGGTGGAGTCGAGGCGATCCCGGGCATCGACCGCGTCCGCCTGGCCTTCCGCGGCGCGGCGGCGGGTGCGGGCGTCCGCGTCGGCCTCGAGGAACACGCGCACCTCGGCGTCGGGGAGGACGACCGAGCCGATGTCACGCCCCTCCATGATCACGCCCGCGAAGCCTTGGTCGCGGGCGAGGTCGACCTGGGAGCGTTGGTAGTGCAGCAAGGCGCTGCGGACGGCGGGGAGGGCGGCGAAGAGCGAGACGGCCGCGTTCACCGCGGGCGTCCGCAGCGCCTCGTCCTCGGGCAGCCGGCCGGCGAGCGTGAGCCGCGAGCTTGAGCCGACCACCCGGGAGCCGAGGCCCAGGTCGCGCAAGCCGCGTTCCACGGACTCGGGCCGGTCCGGGGCGGCGCCGGCCGCCAGCAAGGCCGCGGTGAGCGAGCGGTAGTGCGAGCCCGTGTCGACGTGGAGCAACCCGAGCTGGGCGGCCACCTCGCGGCTCGTGCTGGATTTTCCCGACGCCGCGCCGCCGTCGACGGCCACGCGCACGAACCCCGCGCGCAGCGCCTCGAGGGCCGCGAAGAAATCCGGGAACGTCTTGCTGGTGCAGCCCGGGTCCTGGATCGCGATCCAGGGGCGGCCGTCGCCGAAAAGGTCGAAGGAGCCCAGCACGCCGAAGCTCATCGCCATGCGATGGTCCTCGTAGGTGTGGATCTCCACCGGACCGTTGGCCGCCGCCCGGCGCAGCGCGGCGCGGTCGGGGTGGATGGTCAGGCTGGACAGGCCGCCGTCGGCGCGGAGCTCGGCGGCGCTGGGGACGACGCGCTGGCCCAGCCGTTCGAGTTCCGTCGCCATCGCGAGGACGCGGTCGGTCTCCTGCTTGCGCGTGTGGGCGATGCCGCGGATGGTCGTGGGACCGTCGGCCAGCGTGGCCACCGTCGCCAACGTCAGGAACGTATCCGAGAACGCGTTGAAGTCGAAGTCGCCGCCGCGGATCGCCGGCCAAGCGCGCACGCGCAGGGCCGCGCCCTCGCCCGCGAGGTCGGCGCCGCAGGCGGCGGCGACCCGGGCGAACGCCGTGTCGCCCTGCAGCCCGTCGTCGGCGTAGCCGTGCACGCGGACGGACGCGCCCGCGCCGGTCACGGCCGGGAGGGCGATGAAATAACTGGCGGCCGTCGCGTCCGGTTCGATCGCGTAGGCGCCCGGCGCCGCGTAAGGTCCGGGCGCGGGGCAGGACCAGCGGCCGGCGGCGTCGCGGACCAGCGGGCGGCCGAATTGCGCGCACATCCGCTCCGTCATCGCCACGAACGGCTCCGACACCGTCGAGCCCGACATCCGGACGGACGCGCCGGCGGCGAGGGGCAAGGCCATCAGCAAAGCGGACAACAGCTGCGACGAGGCGGAGGCGTCGACCACGAGTTCGCCGAGGCGCCCCGCGGTGTGGAGCGTGAAGGGGAAGGCGGTCGCGGGGGAGCCATCGGGGGCCAGCGCCCGGCAACCCGCGCCCGTCAGGGCGGCGAGCAGGCCCGCCATCGGGCGCGCGCGCATCGCTTCATCGCCATCCAACTGGTAGACGCCGTCGGGCGCCAACGCGAGGAACGCGGTGAGGAAGCGCGCCGCGGTCCCGGCGTTGCCGACATGCAGCGTGGCGGTGCGGCGCGGGATCCGCCCGCCCTGGCCTTCGATGCGGATGGTGCGGGCGGCTTCGTCGGCCTCGACGGCGAAGCCGAGCTCCCGCAGGGCGGCGATGAGGATGCGCGTGTCGCGGCTGAAGAGGGCGCCGGTGAAGCGCGTTTCGCCGGCGGCGAGCGCGGCGAAGATGAGGGCGCGGTTGGTGAGGCTCTTCGAACCCGGTACGCGGGCCACGCCGCGCGCCGGCGTCCGGAAGGGCCGGATGGTCAAGGTCGGGGTCATGCGGGACGGTCCAGCGATTGGCGGGCGACGCGGGCTTCCGCCAGCAGGCGGTTCACGGTGGCGGCGTCGCCGCGCTCGACCGCGCCGCGGAGCTCGGCGACGCGCGCCTCGAGCGAGCGCAGGCCGGCGACGACGTGCGGCGCGTTGGCGAGCAGGATGCCCAGCCAGAGGTTCTCCTCGCCGGCGGCGATGCGGGTGGCGTCGCGCAGGCCCGACCCGGCCGCGTCCACGCGGAAGCCCGGCTGGTCGCCCACCGCCAGCATGAGGGCGGAAGCCGCGGCGTGGGGCACGTGGCTGATGGCCGCGACGATCTCATCGTGGTGTTCGGCGGTGCATTCGCTCGTCCGGCAGCCCAAGCCCCGCCAAAAGGCCGTGACGCGGTCGACCGCGGCGCGCGGTTCGGCGCCCGTGGGCGTGATGAAGCACGCCCGCCCGGCGTAAAGTTCGGCCGAGGCGTGGGCCGCCCCGGCTTTCTCGGAGCCCGCCATCGGGTGGGCCCCCACGAAGGTCACGGACGCCGGGAGCCGGCCGGCGGCGCGCAGGATGGCCACCTTCACGCTGCCCGCGTCGGTGACGAGCGCCCCGGGCACGAGGGCCGGCGCGATCGCGGCGAACGTCTCCTCGATCCGGTCGACCGGGGTGGCGACCACGACCAGGTCGGCCCCGCGGACGCAATCCTCGACCTGCGCATGCACCGTGGCCACCCCCAGGTCGGCCAGGAGGCGTCGCGAAGCCTCCGAGCGGGACCAGCACGAGAAGCCGGCGGCGAGGCCACGCCGGGCGCCAGCCAGCAGGACCGAACCGCCGATGAGGCCGGCGCCGACGACGGCGATGCGCTGGAAGGGAGGTATTTCCAAGGTTGAAGCGTTTCCTTTGATGAACCAGCGTAGGAAACAATTAAAGCCTACAAACTGCCAGCGACAAAGTTCGCGGCTTCCCATGTCCCACGGACCGCACCAACCCCCTCCTGAATATATCCCCGCCCGGCCCGTCCCGCGGGGTGCGGAGGGGAGGGGAGTCTGGCGACGCTGGCGTCTTCCCTTGGCGATCGGCGGCGCCCTCGTCCTCGCCGTGGGTGGCCTCTACCTCGTCACCCAGGCCAAGCGACTCACCGGCGGGGGGGTGCCGCGGGCGAACCTCACCCCGGAAGAGATGGAGCAGCTGCGGTTGCTTTCCGTCCAGAAGGAGGCGGCGTTCGAGGAGGTCCGCCTGACCCGGCCCCAGCTGACGGAAGCGGACATCCAATTGCTGGCCGCCGCCCTGCAGGCGCAGGAGGATTACATCTCCGCCCGCGGCGCGCTCGGCAAGGACAACGGCCGCCTGGATAACCTGCGGCGCCGTTACCACACCCTCCGGGCCGAGCGGCTCCGCGCCGAATCCGACCGCGTCGAGGCCGCCGCCCTCGAGTTGGCCAAGACCGATCCGCTCCGGGCGGCCGAAGGCATCCAGCGCGCCCAAGCCCTGGAGAAGGAGATTTCCGAACAGTGGGTCTACTCCGGCTTGGCCGAGCCCGGGCGCTTGGCCCGGCTCGATACGCGGCTTCGCCGCCTCGAATCCGAGCCGATCTGGCGGCGGACGCGCGACCTGGAGGCCGAAGGCAAGAAACTCGTCGCGGAAGGGAAGCATGAAGCCGCCGCCGCGAAGTTCGAGGAGTCGCTGGAGGTCGAGCGCGCCTTCCTCGGCAAGTACCGCGACGTGCGGGCGACGGAGTTCGAGCGCGAAGACCAATTGACCATCCTGCGGGATACGGCGCGTTCCTACCCCGACTCCCTCGCCGTCGACGCCTTGGTCCGCCAAGCGACGGAACTCGAGCAGGCGGGCCGCTGGGAGCAAGCCGTCCCCCTCTGGACGCAGGCGGGCGCGCGTTTCCAGGACCTGCTCGCGCGGCATCCCCGTTCCACGCTCGCCGACCGGTCGCGCGACCGCGAATTGACGCGCCGCGGTCACCTCGCCCAAGCGCGCCCGCAGGTCGTCGCGGTCGAGCAACAGGTTGCGACGATGCGGAGCAAGCTGGCGAGCCGCCAGGTCGCCGAGGCGCTGGGTTTGGCGAACGCCGCCGCGGCCGAGCTCCGCCGCCTCAACGAAGCCTACCCGGGCATCTTCCCGCCGAACGAACCGCTCCGCCAGGAGGTCGACTTCATCGTCGAACGGCAGTCGACGCTGTCCGCGTTGCTGCCGACGTTCGATCGGCAACTGACGCCGCTCCCGGGAGCGCCCGCGTTGCGCCTGCTCAACCGCGAGGTCTCGCAGGGACTGTACGCCGCCTTGGTCGGCGCCAACCCGAGCGCGCAGCAGCGCGAAGGGCATCCGGTCGACTCCGTCGGCCATGCCGAAGCGGAGAAATTTTGCCGGCTCCTCGGCTGGGCGCTCGGGGCCAAAGTCCGCCTCCCGACCGTCGCGGAGCTCACCCGGGCCGCGGGCGACGTCTCCCGGGCGCCCTCGGCCCAGCAGGCCTGGACCTTCGGCAATGGTGATGGCCTCAACACGCATGCGGTCGCGACCAGCCAGCCGAACGCCGCCGGCTTCCACGACTTGCTCGGCAACGTCGAGGAGTGGACCGCGGCGGACCCCAAGGCCGACGAAGCCATGATCGCCGGGGGGAGCGTGGGTTGGCTCGCCGAACCGGGGTTCCCCGTCAAATCCGTCCCGAAGCGGGAGAAAAGCCGCATCCTCGGGTTCCGTATCCTCGTTGAATAATCGGACCGAACCCTCACGCTGGCGTTCCCCCGATGACCCCGTCGCCTGCCCCCTCGTCCGTCAGCTGGACCCAGCGCGCGCTGTTCTTTCTGGTCGTCTATGGTTCCCTCGCGGCCGGGTCGCTCTGGTTCGCCTATGAATTGCGCTTCACCGGGGCGAACGTGGTCGGCGCGGAACCCGCGAAGGTCGAGGCCTTCCTGCACGCGCAGCGCCCGGCCGCCCTGCTTTGGGTCGTGCCGCTGAAGTTCCTGCTCCTCGGCCTCGCCGGCCAGTTCCGGGGCGTCTTCTATTACTTCCGCCTGCACGACGCGCTGCGCATGGCCGGCGCGTTGGCGACCGCGACCCTGCTCATGCTCCTCCTGCCGGAGGTGGCGGGTTCGGTGACCGCGACGGCGCCCTTCTCCCTGCCCCGCGGCGTCACGCTCGTCGACTTCAACCTCTCCCTCCTGCTTTTCGTCGGCTTCCGCGTCTCGATCCGCGCCTTGCGCGAACGCTTCTCCGGTCAGGAGGCGCCCGCCGGCGTCGTCGAACGGCTCGTCGTCGTGGGCGCCGGTCGCCTGGGCGAGCAACTGGTCGCCGAGTTGCGCAGTCGCCGCGGCCATGGACTGGAGCCCGTCTGCTTCGTCGACGACGACCTCGCCAAGCACGGCCTCTCGATCCACGGACTGCCGGTGGCCGGCGCGCCCGAGGGCATCCCGCAGCTCGTCGACAAGTTCGGCGTGACGGAGGTGATCCTCGCGCTCCCAAGCAACAGCGCCAAACGGATCCGCGAGATCAGCGCGATCGCCTCCCGCCGCGGCCTGCGCGTCCGGGTCGTCCCGTCGATGTCCGACCTCGCCGGCGGGCGCGTCCGCGCGACCGACCTGCGGCCCGTCTCGGTGGAGGACCTGCTGGGACGCCAACCCGCGCAACTCGATGACGCGGCCATCGGTTCCCTCATCGCGGGCCGCACCGTCCTCGTCACCGGCGCCGGCGGGAGCATCGGCCAGGAGATCTGCCGGCAGGTCGCCGCCCGCAACCCCGGTCGCCTGCTCCTGCTGGACCAGTGCGAAGTGCTGCTCTACCAGACCGAGCAGGCGTTGATCGCCGCGGGCGCCGGCGCCCTCATCACGCCGCTCGTCGGCGACGTCACCGACGAGGCGCGGCTCCGCGACGTCTTCACGCGCTTCCGCCCCGAACTCGTCCTCCACGCCGCCGCGCATAAGCACGTTCCCCTGATGGAGTCGCAGCCCGGCGAGGCGCTGAAGAACAACGTGCTCGGCACCGCGTCGCTCGCGCGGCTCGCGAGCGAGCACGGGGTCGGGCAATTCGTCCTGATCTCCTCCGACAAGGCCGTCAACCCGACCAACGTGATGGGCGCGTCGAAGCGCCTCTCCGAACTCGTCATCCAGGGGCTGCAGGCCCGGCCGGACAACCGCACGCGGTTCGTGGCGGTCCGGTTCGGCAACGTGCTCGCCTCCTCCGGCTCGGTCATCCCGCTCTTCCGCCAGCAGATCGCGGAAGGCGGACCGGTGACCGTGACGCACCCGGACGTTAAGCGTTACTTCATGACCATCCCCGAGGCCGTCGGCCTGGTCCTGCAGAGCGCGACCCAAGGGGAGGGCGGGGACATCCTCGTCCTGGAGATGGGCGAACCCCTCCGGATC
>Ga0255083_1000036_pt1 | contig 29085 bp, 24 predicted proteins | sample Colum_Colum_RepC_FD_188460 | JGI IMG/M metagenome (GOLD analysis project Ga0255083, IMG submission 188460) | Freshwater microbial communities from Columbia River, Oregon, United States - Colum_Colum_RepC_8h | ecosystem: Environmental > Aquatic > Freshwater > River | place: USA: Oregon...
GATGTTTCATGGCGAGGACACGCTTCACGACGCGGTCGATCTCCAGGCGCCAGAGCCGACGGCCTTCGTAGTTGGCCGACATCATGTCATAAGTGGAAAGCGCCCCGAGCGAGGCCAGATAGTCGTCGATCGGATGAGCGAAGCCCCCGGCCTTCTTCCACACCGCGCTCACCAGGAAACGCTTCTGGGATTTCGGGTCGAGCAGCGAGGCCCCATGCTTCTCGTCATAGCAGAGCAAGAGCTTCTGGCCCTTTTTCCATGCGTCGATGATGTCCCACTCCTTGTCCTTCCACTCCAAGGACAGGACGCGGCCATCGGCAAGATGGCCTTGGTTGGCGTCGTGATAGCTGTCCCAGGTGACGGTCTCAGTATGTAGGTATCCGGCCGCCGGCTGCGGCTTCCGAGCGGCGCGCATCTTCGCGACATCCTTCACCCAGCCATCCCACTCCGGTTTATCGGGCGTCGCCCAGACCACCTTCGCCGGCTCCGCGGCGTGCAGACCTGCGAACAGGAACCAAGCAATCATCAGACGAAGCGACATAGGACAAGGGCACCGTAAGGGGTCAGACCGCTTCTGACAAGTATCGCTCAGAAGCGGTCTGACCCCTTACTGTCTCGATTGATCAATCCTTACGTGGGCGGGTGACGTAAAGGCCGAGGACCCCGAGGCCGATGGCCATCAGGCCGGCGCCGGAAAGGTCTTCGCCGCCCTTGTGCATGCCCAGCACGAAAACCACTCCCGTGATGATCCAACCGTAACAAAGAAAGCGGGCGCACCCGGCGGGGATGGGAATCATGAGGGTAAAATGGCGTCGTCTGATGAGATTGGCAATAGGCGCTGCGCTAGGAGAGAAGCTGCGGCCTCATCAGAGTAACCACAGGCCGGCGGTCAGGCTGGCTAAAAGGACGATGACCGGGGCGCATCCCGCATCGCCACTATATTCACTGTCGTGAATTTTGATCTTGGAGACATTTTGGCGACTCTGGAGCACCCATCGCGCCGCTTCCGCCGGCTCATCCGGACATTTCGCTTCCTTCAAGCCCTCGAGGAGTTTGCTGGCCTTCTGGTCTCCCATGGCGGCGCGCTCCCAGAGGGCAATGAGCCCAGCCTTGATCTTCTCCGGGGTATCTGAGTTCAGCTGCTCGTATGGGTCTTCATAGACAGGCTTTGGGCTCATGCTGGTAATCTGATTTACGACTAAGCTAATAGCACTAGCACAGCCCCGTCAAAACCAAGACACCCACCGGGTGCAGCCACGGGGTCAGGCCGTTACTGAAATACCCTGATACCAAACCCCGCCCTTTCACCCAAGTTTAGTATCAGCCGGTCACGAGTAACGGCCTGACCCCATGTTCGGCCCCCTCTGACGAAATCAGAGGTAAGCAGATGGGATACGGCTCGCCGTCTTACCTCCGGAAACTCCTCTGCTCCAGCTAAGGGGTCAGGCCGCTCCTCACTTCACGCGCTCCTAAATTCGCGTCCTTCAGCCACTTTTAGTCGCGTGACTTCATAAGGAGCGGCCTGACCCCGTGTTCGGCCCCCGGCGCCATCATCCTAACCGCGAGACAACAGCTTGCCAACTCAGCGGCGGCCAAGGCATGCGGCTGCAAGTTGTCTTCGTGCCAGGCGATTTCGGCTGGCGTGACTGGTTGTTCGCGGGACTTGGCTAGGCCGGCGTCCAGCATCCGCGCCCTATACAACATGCGCTCGCAGGCGTCTGACATCTGCTGCAACGGGTTAAGAAAAGAATGCCAGTGGGCGACCTGCTTCCTAGCTGTTGCGACCTTCTGTCCGTTTCGACGCATCCATTCGCGCAACAAGTCGGCGAAGCCTGTTGGTGTCAGGTCGACAGGCTGATCCAGGGAGAATACAACCTCTATACGGTAAGGGTGCGCCACGACATGTATCAGACGCCCCCGCCAGGACAGCATGTAGTGCCACAAGATCTCGGATTTTACCGCATCCGTCACTTCGCGTAATTTGCTAAGCGCCCCATTAGGTGGCCCAAATCCGGCAAGAAGACATAGAAAAACGTCGGCGGGAGAAATTTCATCGCGAATCGTCAATCGTGTTCGCCCGGTGAAACCTTGGTAGCGATGGAACTCTGCCAAAAAGGCCTGCGCCTGCTTATCCGTAGCAATCTCAGCTATGGACCAATCTTCGACACCTATCTTCAACCTAGCGAAATCCATGTAATTTGAATATCATATAACTGCCCGCAGCGAAGCCAGGATTTTAGGCCTACGCGGGTAATCCTTGGTCACGGACTTTTCATCAATCCCCCGTTGTTACGGACATAAAGGGTGCCGTTGATTTCGATCTGCTGGCCGAGGGGGATGAGGCTGGTGCAGAGTTTGACGAAGTAATCGTCAGTAAAGTTGCCGCCGACCGAAACCGTGGCGCCGGGCTCAGGGCAGTCCACGAAGCCCGCCTCATAGGCATCCGATAGGAGGTCCAAGATGATCTCGGCGTTGTTATCGTCGTAAGGGCCGCCGATCTGTCCGGCGCCGTCGCATTCGAAATACTTCCCCGCGAATCGACGATGCGTATGGTCTTGTATCTGATCGTCGGCGCCCCGGCTGAAATAGAAGACGCTCTCACCCTTCTCCTTGATGGCCCGCTCTAGCACATAGGGATAGTCATCGTCGCTCAGCCCCTTCACACCATCGGCACCCTCCTCCAGATACTCAGGCGCCTCAGCCATCGCATACTCGAAGACCGCCTCCCGGAGGCCTTTCATCGCCAGGACTTCTTTCCAGTCATAGAAGGTATTCATCAGTCTTTATTTGTCACAGGCACCAGGTCATCGATCAGGCCCATGGGATTATCGATGCGGATGACCGTGGCCAGGGTCTTCTTGCCGACACGGCGGGGGAGGCAGATACGGACCCATTCCGCGCGGAAGCGGGCGAGCTTCCCTTTGGCGTGTAGCGGGACCTTCATGAGAAGGGATTCAAAAGCCGACGTGAAGTGCTTTGCTTCGTCGCCAAGGACATAGTCGTCGGCTCGCTCCTTTTTGGTGAGGGCCTTTAGCTTAAGCTCATTGGCAGAGATGGCGTCCAGCACCCCGCCCTTCTGAGCCTCATGCAGTTCTTGGAGCGCCTTGCCGGATGCGTCGTGAAACGGGTCCTTATAGAGCTTCCCGGCAGGCGCCTCACCCCAATAGAAGTTCCCATCCGTACCCCCGCAAGCCGTCACAGTCTCGAACAGCTGCGCCGCCAGGCGCTTAGAAATCAGCTTCTTACCGGCCTTCGAAACCTCAGAGGAATAGTGGATTGATCCGGCGGTTCCCGCGTCGTCGCTGTAATCCATATCGAAGACATGAACCCGCCATTCAGCGGCTTCCAATGCGGTTCGGAATGGCCCAGAAACCTCGTCGCCGTAATCCAACGTCGCAAAGTAATTCCCGTCGAAATGATAGATCTGGAATCGGCCGCTGTTGCAGTGCCATAAGGCGCCCCAATCCACCACGTACACCGGTTGGTCGACATGCTCTAGGTGTCCGAGAAACGCACCAGCGTCATTCTCTTCGATCATCTCATCGACCTCCGCGTCTGTTGCCTCATCGAGTCCGATTAGCTTCCTGAATCGGAGCCTGGCGCCCTCTTTAGAGAAGGCTTTTTCGAGACTCAGCTCACTCGTATCGTGCATGAATGAAGGATGCCCAACTTGGGCGGGCGGGCAAGTAGACGAACCCAATCTCCTGTGACAATTTAGTCCTGCAGACGGGGCCCACCTAGCAGTGTTGGGCTATTTAGCTTTAGGCTTCCGTGGCTTGTAGAGCAGGTCGACGAGACGGTTCATGGTCTCAGGGTGCTCGATCTCGTCCGGGTCATCGCAGTTGATGCCACCCGGGTCTTTGAAGTGATACGGGCCGCAAGAGTCCTCGATATCACCACCATCACCGACGAAGAACTCGAAGCTGATAGAGTCGCCGTTTCGACTTTTCGCCGTATGGGAGCAGACCGCGCGGAAGGATCGATCGGAGCAGCCGTCCGTATTCCAGAGAAGGGCCAGGACCTCCTGCTCCCTCTTGGTGAGTTTCTTCATGTCGAATTCAGATTCCATCTCATCGATTCGTTCAGCCCATCGCATCAGCTGGGCAAAGCGCTTCGGGCTGACATAGGGTTCCATTTCTGAAAAGTGCTGGTGCAGCTCATCCTGCATCTCGATGTCGAACCAGTAAGCGAACGTCGTGCGATTGGCGTCTCCGTCAGCCGGCTCGATTCCGCAGAGGCGGGCAAGGACGGTCGTGTCTAGGTCCTCAAACCGATTTGCCTTTGAATCGATGTCGGCGGTCAGGACGTCGATGACATCCTGCTCATCTGGCAGCAACTGCAGTTCGGACAGCAACATTTGCTGGTCGGCGAAACTGACGACCTCCTGAGCGAACTTCTCCGGTTGACCATAGACCCAAAGCGCGAAGTCGACGCATTCTGAGGCTGGCAGATGGGGCGGGAAGTGCGATGAGCGTACGTTGAAGTACTTGATGAGCACTTTGCCGAACCCAACGCCGGGCTCCGCGAGAGCATTTAGCTCGGCCAAGCGTGGCTTCGCTACCGCCAAGCTAGTCAGATCTGACTTTATCTTAACCAGATATCGCAACGCCTCGTCTACTCCCGGGTGCATGACCAACCCATCCTTCTGTTCGATCGCCATGATGAAACTGCCACAGTCTCTGAGCCCGTGGACTGGAACCTGGTAGGGCCAATCCTTGAGTTCGGCGGAGATGAAGCCTCCGCGGACGGCGGCGGACAGGACCTGCTGGCCGGTCCAATAGGGTTGGCCGAGCGGATTGCGGAAATGCGTGCTCGGGTGGCGACCGTGGGGCTCGCCTAGGTGCAGTTTAATCTTCGCTTCGGACCAGCCCGAGCTACGGAGAACTTCCTTATCGACGTGGATGCTGGCTAAATCAGCCCAGGGCATCTTCATCAGGCTGTCGCTTATGGAGTCTTTTTTCATCTTGGATAAATCGTGATCAGGCCTCGTCCTTCCACCCGTCGGCGGTACGGATGCACCAACCGCCCGGGATGGCGCCGAAACGATCGACGTAGACCCGGCCCCCGACGGGAATCCAATCCAGCTTGCCCGATGTGATATCTTCCCGGGAGCCATGCGTCTTGATCCAAAGACCCGCGTATTTATGATATCCTACCAAGGTAGGATATACGCTGGATTCAGTGATATCTCGCTTGTGATGCGTTACGCCGTCGGGAATCTCGTCGGCTTCCAGGTTTTGTAGGGCTTTGTCGGTTGGGATAGAACTGACCCAGTTCCCCTTGGTTGAACGGACCATCACGAGTCCGTCGACCGTCACGTATGGAAACGGGTAGGCACTGGCCAGTTCGGGCGTGAACTCTTCTTTGGTGTATGGGCCTCGAGGGACCAGCTGCTTCTCAACCTCTTTGGTGACCTTCACCTTATGGACCAGGCAATCCATGCTGAAACCGTAAGTGCTATGCCAGATGACTCGAATCCATTCTCCGCGGTATGCGGCTAGGTGCCCACGCTTCTTCGGGCCAACTTTGATCAACACCGAGTCGTTGACCGACCGCAGCGACATCCGCTCCTTCCGGAAGCGAAACATCTCCCCGCGATGCCGAGTGACGAATTTGAACAGGTCGTTTTTTGCCTGCCTGTAGACCGACTGCTTCTGCAGCGGGTCGATCTTCTTGATCAGCTGCCCGACCTCGTCGTCCAACGTATCGAAGTAGGACCTATTCTCGATGATATCCATGAGTAGAGGTTTGCCCAGCGCTGGCCTTTTCGCCATGCGCGGAGAGAAGTAATTTCTTCAGGCCGTGAGGCGTTCGAGCTTGGTCTTGCGCTTACGCCAGTCGGGCATGACGCGCTCGAGCAGATCCCAGAAGCGTGGGCCGTGGTGCGGGAAGCGCAGGTGGCAGAGCTCGTGGATGATGACGTAGTCGATGCACTCGATCGGGGCCCTGATGAGGTCCAGATTGAGGCCGAGGACGCCGTCGGCGCTCATCGAACCCCAACGGGACTTATACCGGCGGACGATGAGGGACTTAGGCCCTTCGTTCTTGGGGATGTTAAGCTTCACCATGCAGCCCAGCATTCGCTCCTGGAACAGATCGGCGGCTTGCTCGCGATACCACTGCCACAGCTCAGCCTCAATGAGGCGGGCGGAAGTCGTTGGGCCGGCACAGACGGTCAGGTGCTGCCTGGTAGCCTTGACGCCCTTGACCAAGCCCTTGGCCACCTTGAGCCGCAGGCGGCGGCCCAGGAAGAGGTGCGTCTCGCCAGATACGTATTCGCGGGGCTTAGTCAGTGGGTGGAATTGGCTAAAGTACCGCATCTGGGCCCGGACCCAGTCCATGCGCTTGAGTAACATCCGCGAGCAGACGTCCGTCTTGGTGCCAAGGGGGGCGATCATCCGCACGGACATGTCAGGCAGGACCTCTAACTGGAGGGTCTTGCGCTTGGTGTAAACGATTCGGCAATCAAGAAAGCTCTTGGTGTCGAGTCGTGACCGGAGGGTGAGTTCAGGCATCCGGGAAGCGGCGCTGGGCGGTCTTGAGAAGCGAATCCTGGAGTTCGTCGAGCTTCTGGACGGGGATCTTGATCCCCATCTTACGGCCCACGTCGTCGAAGAAGTAATCGTCCAAGGCTCCCTTGAAGCGGTTGAGGGCTTCGTCGTTGGCCCAGAAGCGCACGATGCGATGGCTCAGGAGGAGCTCCTTCACCTTCACAGCAATCTCGGCCGACAGTTTATTGGCTTCCTGGCCGGCTCCCTTGAGGTCGGCGACATAGGGGCTGATGAGGCCGTAGAAGGCCGCGGCATGGGCGTCAGTGCGCACGCTTTCAGGTAGAACCTCGTCGCGACGTCCGTCGACCATGTCCTGAGTGATCTTAGCCAGGGTTTCGGCGAGCTGCTGGTCGTCGAGGCGCTTCTGGGCGTAGGCCTGGAGGGCCTCCTCGATCATCTCGGAGAACTTACGGGCCAGGGCCGGGTCGTGCTGCTCCAGCTTATCACGGATATACTTCTTGGCAGACCGTTCGATACGGTCGGCCTTGGCGCGGGCGGTCTCACCCGTACCCGTGCCAGAGGCTACGCCATACTTGTCGACAGCCTCCTCGACGGCGCCTTTCACGCTGAGGTCGATCGGCTTGATGATCATCTTCGCCGGATCAGCGGCGACGTTGTCGTTGAGCAGCTGCAGGATGCGCGGCTCGTATTCCCGCATGTCGATGGAGTCCTGATAGCGCAGGGCCGCGGAACGGCGGAGGTTCTTCAGGCGAAGCCAATCGCCGCGGAACTGATCCATCTGCTTGTCGTCGAAGTGGTCGTAGACCTTCTCGGAACCCAGGGCCTGTTCGAGCAGGCGGGCGAATTCGGCGAGGCGCTTCGAGAACTCCTTACGGATATCGTCGTCGCGGAGGTGCTGCTCCATCTGTTCGTGGTCCAGCTTGTTCTTCACCGGCTTGAACAGGTCGAGCAGTTGACGATGGGCGGCAGGCAGCTCGTCGATCACCTCATGGATCGGCTTCACCACGCCGCGGATGTCGTCCGCGTCGAAGCCTTGGAGCGCCTTGTAGGTGTTCATGGCGTCGTTGAGTTCGCCGAGAAGCCCTTCGTAGTCGTAGATATAGCCGTAGCGCTTCTGGATCGTGATCGGCTCGCCGTCTTCGTCGAGGCCGCCACCCGGCATCGGGAGCTCGCAGTTACGGTTCACGCGGGCGATGGCCTGGAGGAGGTTGTGCTCCGTGAGCGGCTTGCAGATATAAAGGGCCGTATTGCGGTCGCAGTCGAAACCCGTGAGGAGCTTCGAAACCACGATCACCACGTCGGGACCTCCGTCGCCCTTGAAGGCTTTGACGATATCTCGATTGTAGGCGGTTTCGTCGCCATACTTGTCCATCATCTGTTTCCAGAAGACCTTGACCACGTCGCTACCGTCAGGGACGCCTTCTTCTTCGACCTCGTCGCCGGAGTCGCGGGCGTTCGGGCCTGAGATGATCACCTCGGACTTGATCTGGCCAAGTTCGTCCAAGATCGCCTTCATGCGGATAGCTGCCGCCTTAGAGGGAGCCACGATCTGTCCTTTGAAGCCGCTGTCCTTCCACACCCGGTGGAAGTGCTCGGAGATATCAACCGCCTTGGCGTAGATGGCGTGCTCGGTCTGGCCGAGGACGTTGATACGAGAATACTTCTTCTTCAGGTCGGCTAGCTGCTTGTCGTTAAGACCGGCCGAGACTTTCTCAAACCAGGCGTCGACGCTGCCCTTCTGGACGTGCTGGGCGACGAATCGTCCTTCGTAAATCAGGGGCACGATGGCACCGTCCTTGACTGCGTCCTCGATGGTATAGGTCGGGCGAATGATACCGCCGAATCGGCCGATAGTCGGCTTCTCCTTAGAAAGCACCGGGGTTCCCGTAAAGCCCACGTAGCAGGCCTTCGTGAGCAGGCGGCGCATGTTGGTCGCCAGGGCGCCGTGCTGGGTACGGTGGCTTTCGTCGACCAGCACGATGATGTTCGCGTCATCGTCCTTGAAGCCAGCGGAGCGTTCCACCGCCGTCTCGAACTTGTTGATGACCGTCGTGATGACGTCGGTCGTCTTCTCCTTAATCATCGCCAGGAGTTCGGCGCCCGTGCCGGCATGACGCACGAGACGGTCGCAGTTCTGGAAGGTCTGCTTGATCTGGACGTCGAGTTCGGTGCGGTCGGTCACGATGATCAGGCGCGGGTTCTCGAATTCGCGATCGAGGGCGAGGGCCTTACCCAGCATCACCATCGTCAGGGACTTGCCTGAGCCCTGGGTGTGCCAGACCACCCCACCCTTGCGACGGCCTTCGCTGTCACGCTGCTTCATCTGTTCGATGACCGCCTTGACGCCGAAGAACTGCTGATGGCGGGCGATCTTGCGCTTACCGTCGTCGAAGAGGGAGAACGTGCGGGCCAGTTCCAGGATGCGCTCCTTGCGGCAAAGGGAGTGGAGGATCCGGTCCTGCTCGGTCACCGCGACCACCCCGGCGGAGCGGAGCTGATCGTAGGTCTTGCGGGCACTGGCAAAATCACCCGTGAAGAGGACTTTCAGCTGATCGACGGAAAGAGGACGGTTGATGAGGCCGCCGATGACGGCGTCGTCATGATGCTCGCGCCACTTCAGCCAGAACTTACGGCCGGAGCCGACCGCGGCGTAGAGGGCCTCGTTACCCTTCATCGCCAGCAGGAGCTGGACCGTGTGGAATAGCGGGGCGATGGCGGCGGGAGACTGGTAGGAGATCAGCTGGCGGACGCCCTTCATGATCTCCACAGCAGAAGCCTTGTTCTCGATGACCCCGAACGGGATGCCGTTCACCAGCAGGACGATGTCGCAGCGGCTCGTGCCCTTGCCGTCGTTACGGTCGATCGAGAACTCCGGGGTGGCCTGGAAGAGATTGTTCTCCGGCTTATCCCAGTCGATGAAGCGCATCGTGTAGCTCTTCTTATCGCCATCGACCGTCTTCGAGATGGTCGCGCCCAGGACCAGACGCTCATGGAGCATCTGATTCGTGCCGACCAGGCCGCGCTGAACCGTCGGGTCGGGGCGGAGCTGACGGATTGCATCGGCGGCGTCGGAGGCATCGAAGGCGTATTCCTTACCCCGATACGTGAATCGGTTGATCTTGAGTAGCTGATCCGTGAGCACCGACTCCAGCAGCACGCGGGACGTACGGCCGCGCAGGTTCTCGCATTCGGACTGGGGCAGGATCTCCCAGCCCATCGCGGCCAGCATCACCAAAGCCGGCACGTGGGAGGTATGCACCTCCGTCGTCGCCGGGATTTCTCGTTTGTTCGTCATTGTTATAAAGTTAGGCCGCGACCCGGACCTCGCCGGTTAGCAGCTTTTGCATGAGACCGCGCTTCTGTGAGCGAAGTGAGTCGGCCAACTTAACTGAACCCTCAATTTCACCGTCGGTGGCTTTAAGGATTTCCAAAATCTGGTCCTGTTCGCCTAGTGACGGTAGAGAGATCTCAAAGTCGCCAACAATTCCTTTATTCAAATTCGCTTGGGTGCCAGTCTGGCCGTGAGACTTAGCTGACTCTTTAATTCTGCAGAGGTAATAGTAAAGGTATTCCGAGCGGATGGTGGGCTTAGGGATAATTCCCAGTATTGCCTGGCTTGTCGTTAAATCTAGACCAGCAATACGGCATTCACCGATAGATGCATACATTGCAAATAAAACGGTTCCCTTGTTAAAAATCCTGGCTGAACTATTTGAAAGGCCTTCTTCCGTAATAAATGTTTTGGCCTCATAGATGTATGAACTCCCTGCAGTCATGTCTGAGATAGATACCCATGGAATATTCCCTCCGAAATATTGGGGAACGCTTGTTTTTGGCGTCCCACCGCTCGCCATAGAGGTAATTTCCCTAAGTCGATACTTCGTACGACCACTTCCGGAGGCTAAGTGAGCACTTCCTCTGTCGATCAATTTGCCCATCAGCCAGCGCTTACGTTCCTGCTTGGCCTTGAGTTCGGCTTCGGCGGTTTCGATGGCCTCGTCCCAAGTCCGGAGAATTTCCGCGATCTTGCGCTGCTCGGCGAGGGGAGGTAGAGCGATTTTCACCCGGGACAAATCTTTTTGAATAATTTGAGGCTGCGCAGATCCGGAGATAATATCTCGCAAACCGCGCAGTTTGAGAAATTCGCAAAGCCATCGCGCATCGGCCTTCGACTCATCAAGATCATCCAGGCACATCGCATTACCGGTTACATAACTTGGCCCTGGAATATAGATAACGTTTCCCGTGTTCTCACCACGGCAAGAAACAGCGACAACGTCTCTCGTATGGTTAGCTTCAGAATAGTATCCGATGAAGCAGTTTGCTCCGTGAACTCGATAGCCAGTTTCGGTCAATTCACTGCTCCCGATTGTTGCCCATTGTTGCGGCTTACAAATATCGCCCAATTGAACTGTAGGTTTACTAACCATTCTCAAAGCCCCAGCTCCTTCAGATACTGGTTCATCTTCACCCGGAGTTCGGCCTGCTTCTTCTCGAGGTCGAGGATCTCCTGCTGGACCTTGGCGATGTCGACGATGGCTTCGGCTTCGAAGGTATCGACGTAGCGCGGGATGTTCAGGTTGAACTCGTTCTCCTTGATCTCGTCGAAGGTCGCAGCGTGGGAATACTTCTCGATGGCCTCGCGGGAGACATAGACATCAGTGATGCGCTTCTCCTGGGCGTCGCTCAGGGTGACCTGCTTCTTATTCTCGAGGAAGTCGCGGGAAGCATCGATGAAGAGGACGTCCTTACGCTTGGCGTTGGCCCCGCCCTTCTCGCGGCTGCGGTCGATGACCAAAATGGCCACCGGGATACCGGTCGAGCTGAACATGCCAGCCGGTAGACCGATTACGGCATCGATGAGATTCTCTTCGAGCAGTTTCTGGCGGATACGGCCTTCGGCGGCGCCGCGAAAGAGGACGCCGTGAGGCACGATGATCGCGGCCTTGCCGGACGCGGGCTTCAGGGACTCTACGATATGAGAAACGAAAGCGTAGTCGGCGACGGACTTAGGCGGCACGCCTCGGTGGAAGCGGTTGAAGCGATCATTCTCGGCCTCTTCGAATCCCCACTTATCGAGGGAGAACGGCGGGTTAGCCACAATACGGTCGAACTGCATCAGGCGACCGTTTTCGACGAGCTCGGGGGCGGTGAGCGTATTGCACCACTTGATGACCGCCGAGTCTTGGCCGTGCAGGAACATGTTCATGCGGACCAGCGCCCAGGTGGAGCCATTGACCTCCTGGCCGAAGAGCGCGAAGTCCTTCTCGTCGGCCTGCTTGGCGGCCTCGAGGAGCAAGGAGCCGGAACCGCAGGCCGGGTCAAAGATCGTCATACCCTTCTGCGGGGCGGCCAGCTTGGCGAGCAGGCGAGACATCACCGCAGGCGTGTAGAACTCGCCCGCCTTCTTGCCGGCGTCGGACGCGAACTGAGAGATCAGGTAGATGTAGCACTCGCCGATGACGTCTACGTCGACTCGGCCGGGGCTGAGGTCGAGCTCATCCTTGGCGAAGTCTTCGAGCAAGGCCTTGAGGCGGCGGTTACGTTCGGCCGGGCGGCCGAGCGTCTCGCTGTTGAAGTCGATATTGCGGAACACCCCTTCGAGCTTCGAGCGGTTCTTATCTTCGATCGCCTCGAGCGCCTTGTTGATGCGTTCGCCGATATCGGATTCGCCACGGGCCGTGTGGAGTTCCTTGAAGGTAGAACCCTTCGGCAACTGAAAGCGCTCACGCTCGAGTGCGCGAGTGAAGCGAACATTGTCGCCGTGGTATTTCTCTTCAAGCTCGGCGCGGTGCGCCTTATGCGTGTCGGAGATATATTTTAGGAACAGCATCACCAGGATGTAGTCCTTATACTGGGTCGGATCGACCGCGCCGCGGAAAGTGTCGCAGGCCTTCCAGGCAGCCGCGTTGATCTGGTCCTGGGTGACTTTGGTGGAGGATTTGCTCATAGATTCGGAAAGAAAGGGATTAGGAACGATTGAAGGCGTGATTGGCCAGAAGGCCGTAGCACTCGCGGAGGCGAGCGGAGACCCGGGCGTATTCAGCTTGGGCACGTATCAGTTGGACGAGCTGCTTCTGCTCGGAAAGGGACGGAAGGACTATGGGGAGGCCAAGGATGTCGGACTTGCTGACACCGGCGACGAGCCCGCCCTGGTTGTGCTTGGTCAGGTAACGCTGCGCCTCGGGCGAGTTGATGTAGGCGGCGAGGTATTCCGGCTCGATCTGCGGGGCGTCGTTGACGCCATCGCCGCGGAGGCGGATGCGGAGAAGCGAGGAATTGAAGGCGTAATGTACCTCCGGGAGATCTTTGCGCAAGGCGCTGAGGGCGGCGTCATGGACCTCGCGGTCGATATAGACGGCCACCGCGACTTTGTCGGAACCGACATAACCGCGGCCACGGAGGAGGATGTCGCCGGGGCGGACCACGTAATCGTGGATGGCCGGCGAGTAGGCCACCGTGGGGGTCATCGGGTAGTCGATGGACCCATCGCGGTTTAGGTCGCCGAAGGAAATCAGAGCGACATTGGGCGTGCCCTCGGCCTGCAGCGCAAGGGAGCCGTAGGTCTTGCCGGTCGACTTGTTGACGCGCGGCTCGACCGGACCCGTGATCATCACGTGACGCGCCTGGTCCTCACCTCCGACGATGAGATCGCGGAGGGGGACAGAGCGGTACTTGGACTGGAGGAATCCGGCGGACATGGTCATTTCTTGCGGCGAGGCTTCACCTTGTCCGAGGGGCCTTTCGAGTCCACCCCCAGATGTCCACAATGGGCCACAAAATGGCCGTAAAGCTGGCTCATCGCGGGGGCCGGGTCGACCTTGAGACGGATGAGCGCCTTGTGGACCTTTTCCAGGTGCTTTTCGGTGATGCGAAGGAACGGATTCAGCTGGGGGAACCAGGCCTTGGGAGTCAGGTAGCCCGGGATGCCCGCGATGTACTTCAGTTCGTGGGAAGTGGACTCCGCCAGGCCTTTGACGCCGGCAGCGAGTTCGTCCATCGACTTCGAGAGAGCCTCGGCGGCCTTTTCGGCTTCCTTCTTCGGGTTGGCGTTACGCTCGGCCTTGCGGCGGAGGTATTCCTCGAAGGACGCAGGGCGATCCTCGACCAGGCCGTCGAGCTCGGACTGAACCGGCTTCGGCTTCACCTTCTTGAGCCAGGCAAGGGCGTGCGAGATGATCGCACGCATGGCCAGGAGCTCCCAGGCGGGCTCGGAATCGGACTTCGCTCCGGACTTAGGACCTTTGGCACGCGGCTTGACCATGTAATCCGAAAGGATCTGGCAGGCCGGGTCGAAGAACGTGGAGAAGTGCGTGTTCTCGAGCACCGAGGTCATCGCGCCGTCCGTGATACGGTACATGAAGCCCGAGAGTTCGCGGGCCAGGGGCGTGTAGATCCTGGAGAGCTTCTCGTCGGCCTCGGTCTCTTCCGCTTCATTGCGGAGGATGGCGAAGCCGGCGTCGCGCCAGCGCGCTTCGGGCTTGGCGTGAGACGGGTGGATAAGGTCGGACAGGCTGCCCTTTTCGAGCAGACGGCCGAGCTGGAGGACGTGATCTTCGGCCGCGATGACGGCCAGACGATGGTTATACGACATAGGGTTCAGAAGATGGGGCTAGGGGTGATGCTCTTGATGAGCTTAACGGACTTCATCAGCTCGGGGATTTCGTCGAGCTTCAGGCTCTTGAGTTCGTCGGACTGGGACTTATCGCCCAGCTCTCCGGCGATGACCGCGTAGGCCTGGCGCTCGTAGCCGATGGTGGCGTAGGCCGGATTCCAGAGGAAGAACTGCGCCAGCTGGGCCGCGGCGATGGCGCAGCGGCGGGAGGCGGAGAGCTTGAGGAGATCGCGGCCGAGCGTGATGTCCTGCGGGACCTTGGTGCCTTCGAGGTAGAGGGAACCCAGGACGAAGGGCGAGAACGGGTGGCCGGACTTCGTGCTCTGCTTGAGGAGGCGCACGGCTTCATGGATGTCGGCGGCGACACCAGTGCCGCGAAGGTAGCACTCCGCGAGGCGATGCAGCGACTCCTGGCATCCGAGGTCCTTACCGTAGCGGAAGAGCGCGAAAGCCTTGGTGAAGTCGGCCGGGATCAGGATGCCTTCCACGTAAGCGCGCCCTAGGAAGCGGATGGCTTCGGTGCGACCGTCGTCGGCGGAGGACTGCAGGAGACGGATCGCCTGCGCCTTGGACTCATCCGTGGGGGTGTCTGCATGGAGGAGAATCACCCCGAGGGCGGTCTGAGCGAGAAGATCGCCGGCTTTGATGCTTTCACCCAGGGCGAACACGACCGATTCAGTCAGGTCAGTGATGGCGCAAGTCGCAAAGTCGGTATCGCTGGCGAGCTTGATGGGGAAGAAAGCCTTGGCCGACTCGACGAGCAGGGGGCGCAGGTCGTTCATGTAACCCTTGCCGCCGATGAGGCGGGTCACCTTGCGGCGGGCGAGCAGCTGGGTAGCCTTAGGGTGACCGAGCTCGGCCGCCTTCTTAAGGTAGACTAGGGACTGGTCGCGGTCACCCGGGAGGCGACGACGCTCGAGGGCGTAGTTCAGGGAGAAGAGGATGTTCCGGTCGCCAGCATCAGCGAAGGGGGTGAGCAGGGCGATGGCCCCGGAGAAGTCCCGGGCTTCGATCAGGGCGCGGGCCTCGGCGAAGGCTTCGCGGCTGTCGGTGATCTGGGCGGCGGTCGTGGCGGTGCGGGTCGTATTCGTATTCATGAGGAAAGGGTTGGATTGGTTGGGTGAAGAGGCGGCTGGGTGGTTGCTCTGGGTGATTTCGATGGGGGAGTTATAGGTGGAAGGGGGTGGGGTTGTCAAGCGATTCTTACCTGCCGAACTAATTTATTTAACACTAGACCGTTGATAGAGTTCCGAATTATTTTCGGTAAAAATGGACGGGGTGGGCTCAATTTCTGATAAAATCGTCGTTTTATGCCGTTTTTCTGGGGTCATGCCCGCACAGACAGCCGACGGGCGTCCTCCAGACGGTTCAGACAGGCCAGGAAGGCCGGGGCGCTGTCGAGGGGGTGAAGAATAGAGAATTGGACCGGGGTGGAGCCGGGGCGCTCGTCAAAGAAGATGCCGACCCCCGAGTGCACATCCAGGCCGAGGTCTCGGCCGAAGATACGCCCCTGCCCTGTTACCAGTCGAACGATGCCAGATTCGAGCATGAGGAACTTGCTCAGGAATTTGGCGCACGTGTTGTCCTCCCCAAGCTTCGTCACCAATAGCACCGGGAACGTGCGCTGCGGATCTTTGATGGTTCGGATGAGTTCGGCGACTTCGTCTTCCTTGCCGACAGGTTTGTAGCCGAGCTCGATATTCGCGTCGATCGAACCGACGGCAACCTCCCAAGGGAAGCAGCGCGACTTGAATTCATCGTTGGACTGGCAGCTTCCGATATGGGTATCGACGCGGACATCGAAGTCGTCGTGCCCTAGGTCGACGACCTGCACCTCATGCGAGTAGCGCGAGTTCGCGATTTTTCCGGCGACCGTGAAACGGGCGCCCTGTGATCCATCGACCACGCGAGGAGGGTACGACTTGAAGTGTCGCGCCAAGTTACGCGAGATCGCGGCCGCGACAACTGACGCGGAGGTGAAGTCGCCGAGACGTGCGGACACGTTGACGCGCATGGAGGAACGAAGCATGCCAAGGTCGTCGAAACACCAGGTCTTCTCCGCTACGTCGAACCACGGGTAGTTCGCGGACGGACAATGGACTTCGCGGGCGATGTTATACCCCTGCCCTAGCCCGGCCTTCAGCTTGCGGGCGAACTGAGAGCGGGCTTTGTTCGAGCCATGGACGAGAATGAAGTCCATCGGGAGCTCCAGCGGCTTGCCGAGGCTGAGCCCGTATTGCATGAGGGAGCGGGAGTCAGCGTGGCCGGAATAATAGGGCGAAAGGTCGGCGAGGTTGATCTTGATCGCATCCGCCGGCTCCTTCCAGAAGCTCTTGCTATCAGCTAGGCGGAACGAGAGCGCTGGCAGGGCGGAACGCTCAACCAAGGGATAACGGGTGATCTCGCGCAGCTGGCTACCCAAGGATTGCTCCGGGCAGTAGCCGCAGAGCAGCACAGTCGCCTGAGGATTCTTCGAGTGCTTCATGATCTCACGGCAGACGCGTCCTTGTAATGACGTACCGGAACCGGCGATCACGATGGTGATCCCTTTACCTTCGATGGCATCACCCCAGTTGACGATCACTTTGCCGTCTTGCGTATCATGCTCCTGGAGGGGCTCGACGGTCGCGGACAAGAGACGCTGGAGAAGCGGGAGGCCGCCGAGCTTGATCAGCTGAGAGTGCGGGTTGAGCCAGGAGTTTTCCCCTGAGCCTTTCTTTTCGGCATAGGCTTCGCGCAGGGCATCCGCACACTGAGCTGCGAGCTGGGATTCGACATTGAGCGAGGGAACATCGGCCGAGAAAAGACCCGTCGACGCGCGCATCGAAGCCAAGACCAGATAGATGTCGGTGAGCAGATCGGTCGTACGCCCAAGGGAGAACGCCGGGATGATGAGGCGCGCCTGCGGGCCTTTGGCGACGGCTTCCTTGATCACGGCCGCCAGAGCAGCGAGACGTTCTTCGTGTCGGAGGGTCGCCTTATCACGGTCATCGCGGTCGCCATAGGTGGACTCAAGCACTACCACGCCCGAGTAGGACGTCGGCAGTTGGCGGGAGGGTGCGAGGCCTCCATGGATTTCCCCATCGGTGACGGGGCCGATATCGCCCGAGAAGATGATGTCGGCGTGGGACTGGCCTTTGACGGCTGTCATCAGCCGAAGGGCTACACAACCGATGAGGTGAGAGGTAGGCGTGAAAGAGTAGCGTAACCCTTCGGCACCATCGATGGGGTAAAGACGACCATAGGAAGCCGCGGAATCACGATCCGGGCAAACGAAGAGGGTCGGCAGGAGATCCCAGAGGGCTTCGTCTTCCTCCTCTACCGGCTGGCGATTCAACGCGTCACGCAGACTGATGAGGGTGAGTTTCGACGTGATGTCGGTACAGTAGATCTTCCCACGGAAGCCGGCGCGGAGCCAGGCGAAGAGATTCCCGATATGGTCGGTGTGCGCGTGGGTAAGGAAGAGCGCATGCAAGGACTTCGGAGGAACCGGGAGGCTTTCGACGTCGTTGACGGTGTGGTCGCCTTCGCCTTGGAGCAGCCCGCAATCGACGGCGAAGCACTTACCGCTGGCGGAATGATAGACGAAGTGGGACGAGCCGGTAACCGTTCCGCAGGCACCGAAGGGCTTATAGAAGAGCGGAGACGTCGGGAGCGTGTGATGAGCGGGTAGGCCGAGCTGCGTGACTGCAGGCAGCGCGGAGACAACGTGGGAAGGATTAACCTTGTTTAGGCCGAGAGGGGCGACGGTCTTAGACGCGTCGAGCAGCTTGGAGAGTTCGTGGAGGTGGGACATGGGAAGAGAGGGGTTTATTGGGGACGACAGCTCACGCTAGGCCTCGGGGAGAGGTCTGTTGAAACCGTCAGAAACTAGGGTTTATCGAATCAGTGAGTGCCGGGTCGGCGCGGGGATTTGGAAGGTTCGGTTTTCGTGAACAAAGGAGGAAGGCCCAGGTCGGCGCGGGCCTTCAGCAAGGCAGCCTCGGCGTTGACGACGGCCTGATAGCATTCGGCGAGACGGGTCTGCGAAGCTACGGCCGACTCTTCCAGACGATCGAAGGCGATGAACTGGCGGGGACGGAGGTCCACAAGTCGGCCATCGACGGAGGTTCCACCCAAGGCCGAGCGCGGAACAAGCGCGGAGCAGCCCGGGATTTCAGAACGATCCACGCAAACCTGAGCGATCGCCGAGAAGAATTCGTGCGTGAGGATCGTGGAACGCGTGCGGCGGTATCCGACGACAGGTTCGTAAGCGGCCCCGAGACGGACGACCTTTCTGATCGTTTCGTGATCCGTGGCATCGACGAAAAGAATCGGCTCGTCCTTGCGTCCCTTTCGGAAGATCAGGATGGCGACGCGGTCTTCGGCACCATCGACGCCGCGGGGCAGCTCGACGACCAAGTCGAGCCGGCCATGCTCGATGGCTTCGGAGCGAAGCCGGTCGACTTGGGGCGACTTGAACAAGGCACGTGCCGAAACGACGGCGATCGTCAGGCCCGACGGACCGACGCAATCAAGGCCGTGCTTGATCAGCTCATAGGTACGGTCACGCACAGGCTTCTTGGCTCGTTCATGTGCGGTCTTAAGGGAACGGGAGATCTCAAAAGCCGTCACACGCAGGCTCATCAGTTCCTGCTCACTTGCGCGCAGCTCGCGCTCCAAGGCCTGGTGACGGGCTGCGAGCTCCGTGCCTTTTGCCTCTGCGATGGCGGGCGGAAGGCCGGAGCGTTCATGTTCAAAAGCTTCCATGGCCCATTTGGCCTCGTTGCGAGCGTTGAGCAGTGCTTCGCATCGGTGTTCCATCTCTCCGCGCTGAACCGAGATACGCTGATCGGCTTCTTCGATTTCGCGGACGGCCTGCAGCAAGGCAGCCTTCCCTTCCTCGTCGGCATCAAAATCGATGGAGTGGACTACGGCGACATCGACAGGATTATCCTTATAGGAACTCGCATAGCCATATCGCAGCGGATCACCGACCTGGACGTGAGCGGATTCCGCGGAGGGATGAAGTTCCATCCGTAGCCAAGAGATGACTGCCAGTTCTTGGTCCATCTCCTGTCCGAAGGCGCGGATGCGCGACTTATCGCCGAGAAGCTTGGCCAGGAGCGTGCCGGTGCCGCAGGACATATCCAAGACGCCGTTGCCGGGCTGGAGCGAGCAGAGCTTGGAGATCAAAACAGAGACTTCTGCTCCCGGACGGTGCACCCGATCATCGATGGCCCCCTTGCCGCTATTAAGGATGACGGCCATGACCTCTGACAGCTGTCGGGTGTCCTCAGCGAGGACGCGGTCCGGTCGGGCCAATCGCTCGACCTCAAGGAGAAGCGCCAACGGCAATCGGACCTTGGATGCATCGCGGAGAGCGAACTTCAGCTCTCCTCCGAAGCCGATGGCTTCCTGATTACTGGCCACGAACTCCTCGAAAAGCCCACGAGCCTGCGCAGCGGTCTCTTCGGGAGTATCCTGTCCGGCAGTGGCACGGTTCACGAGGTAACGAACCGGAGATTGGCCAAGTCCTTTGATAATCGCCGGGAAATGGACCGTCTTCTTGCCCTGTGCCTGCGACAGATACCAAAGGGCATCCATCGCGTAGATCTCGGCGATGAGCTTGCGTTCGGCGATTTCGAGTTTTTCGAAACGTTCGGTCAGGTTGAAAGCGACAACCTGGCTGATGGGGAATGAACCCGATGCGTAAGACTCGCTCATGACTCAGGAAATGATGCCGGCGATGCGGCAGAGGTCGTTGTTGTTGGATTCGAATTCCGCTTCTGCCATCACTCGGCGGGCGGCGTATAGCTCCTGTCCTGCCGTCGAAGACGCGGCGATCGCCTTCTGCGTCTCAAGGGGAAGCAGAGGCACCGGCAGGCTCCCGATGACTTCAAGGCTATAGAGAGTGGTAGCGGAACCACGGGCAGCAGCGCCCATGTGCTGCTTGGCGTATTCAGTGCCGAGTAGCCAAACGAGGAATTCGGGAAGTACCTTTGTCCAATCCTGGGGGGAGAGAACATGGCAAAGGGGGCCAGCCAGGATTGAAGACCCGTCAGCTTCCGCGATGGCCGTTTCGTCGATGAGGGCAGCGGTGAAGTCTCCGCGCGCGGTCACCACGACGTCGCCCTTCTTAAGGGCGTGCCGGGCGATCAGCATCGACGGCAGAAGGACCTGGGATGTTGCCCCGAGGCGGACACGACCAGAGGTGAGACTGCCGGGCACAACGACCTGGGCATGCGCCACGGCGTCGGGGGAAAGGGCGTCCAGGGACTTGATGTACGGAAGAATTTCCGCGGACTTGAGATCTCGCGACGGAACACCCGAACGTAAGTTGAGTACTGATTTTAAAGGCTGAAACTGCGTTTTCATGGCGGGAGGGACGTCGGGCGACAGCCCTAACCATGCCACAGCGCGGCTCAGACGCAAGGGGAATCTTGTACTCTCGTCGGTAGGATTACAAGCATCGGTAGAAATACAGGTATTTACCTATTTCCCTGAATGCTGTGAGTACACGGAATGCTAGTTTTCATGTTTTGCCCATTTTTAGCCATTTTAGACCTTTGGACCGTATTTGTTAAAGACCAGGCCTCCGGCGGCGAAGTACCGGCGTACGGACTTACCTATATAGTGAGCACGGACCGCCTGATCGGCTGGCTCCCCCTCGAATTCGCAGGTCCCCTTGAAGTTGTCCGGGGCTAGGTCGGTCCGGGTCGGGTAGTGGGACGGGTCGGAGGGCTGCCAGTGGTGGGTACGGAAGACCTCAACGACCAGGCCCTGGTAGACCACGAGGGCGTAGTCGTACTTCGAGGCGTAAGTCGGGTTGAAGTTCCAAACACCTCGGGCGGCCTCGTATAGCTCCTGCGCAGACATCCCCTTCCGGTAGGTCTGGGCGATCTTGAGAAAGATCACCTTATGGATGACCTCGGCCTCTTCCGGCATGTACCGGGCGGCGAGCTCAGCGAGACTGGTGCGCCCGAACTTCTCGACGCCATGCCCCGGAGCGATGTTGGTGAGATTGCCCAGGCCGTAAGCATCGATGACCGCGGACTCCACCAGGAATGCCTCGGCCTCGTTCTCGAGACCGTGGCGGATGATATCAATCTGCGGAGTCAGGCCAGCGCCCTCGATTTCGGCGATTTTCGAAGCCTTGGCCACGCCATCGTCCTTGGCCGAATGCTCGAAGCAACGTCCGCCCTTCCCCTTACCTACGTAGAAAACCTTCCCGTCACGCGGATCGACGAGCAGGTAGACGTAATAGGCTAGGCTATCGGAGAGAGGCCCGGAGATGGATTTAGGCTGAGGGAAGGAGGTCATTTGTCTTCAGAAGTGGGCAAGTGCTGTCCGAAGTAACCGATGACCAGCTTCGCGCGAACTTCGTCCCAGATGAAGTGAATGGACATGCACTCCTTGGGGTAGCCGCCGCCCAGGGTGATATGCTCGTCAAAGAGGGTTTTCTTTCCGTTGTATTCAAATCGGTAGTGTTCCCCATGTACGCGCACCACCGTGTCGCTGACCATAGGCCGGTAGAGATTTCCTAGGGCTGAGTCCCTAGCGAGATCCTTCAGGCGGTGTATGGGTATATTCTTAGCCGCTCGCTTAGCCGCGAATGCGGTCAAGTGCGTCAGGGCCTTGTCGAGTTTTCCGTCGTGCTCATACAGGCATGACTCAGCGTGTAGCAAGGCCTCTGGCAGAACCTCGATATGCTTTGAAAAATCGGCGAGCGAGAGATGCGCCTTCAGAACATCGACCGCTTTAGTGAAATCCTTCTTCTCGATGACAGAAGGGCCTCCGTGCTTATTAACCGACTTAAGCTTTCGTTTGGCGACTAACCCGCCCATCAAAGCTGACACCTTTTCGCGCAGGGGGTCGGGGACAGTGACGGAAACCCGGGAACCCTCCTTGGTCTTAGAGAAGCGAATTCTGGCCAGGCCATCGAAGCCCATGAAATCTAAGTCGATACCCTCGCCGTTGAGCGCCGCGCCTCCGCCAAGCTCTAGCACCTTCGTCCGAACGTAGAAACGAACCGTGTTAAAGGCCTGAGACGGGCTTTGATTACAGGTATATTCCCATGTGTCCATGGAGGGGTGGCGGCAGACTAACCTATGCCCATACCCTGTGAAGCGCTTTCCTCGTCTGGCTTAATATATCTTATACAATAGCGGGGGCCACTGCATGCCCCCCCTGGAGTCTCGGGATCAGGTCCTCGCTTACTTGCGAGGGCTCTTACCGCGGGCGCCTTCGGACGAATTGCCGGTGGTGCGCGGGCAGATGCCGCCGTTGCCCTGGTGGGATATGGGTAGCCTTTCTATCCTTGGGGCTGGTCGCCACTCCTTACTGCGCGTCGCACGGACCAGATATATTTGCGATATCCTCATTTAATATTGCCCGAACTTATGTCGCAGGAAACAGCCACTGGGGCAGGGCTGATAAATCGGCGCCGCTTTTATAATATCTTAACGCCTGCGCAGGCCTGCGGGCACCTTGTTTGCTGTTGAATGTTATATAATCGGAGGCTGAATCCTCCCCATGAAACGCACCCACGGCCTCATCACCCTCGCGATCCTGCATCACGTGACCATCGGCCTCGCGCTGCTGTTGTTGCTCGGCCATTTCCTTAATCCCGGCGGCGACACGACCCTGCTGCGCGTCTTGCAGCTCTGCGCCTTCGGTTTCTTCTCGGTGATCGTGCGTCGCGCCTGGGCCAGCATCGACGGCGGCGCGGAGGGAATGAGTCCCGGCAAGGCTCAGGGCTTCCTGTGGATTCCGTTCTTCAATTTCTATTGGGTATTCCCCGCCCTGGTGTCCCTGGCGACCCAGACTAACGCCAAGTCCGACTCCGAGCAGAATCCCGCCGGACGCATCACGCGCGGCTTCGGACTCGTCATCGCCATCCTCTTCAGCGTCACGACCCTGACCGACCTGCTGGCGGGACGTCATCCGCTCCTAGCTTGGGTCAACCTGCTCACCTACGCGACCTATGTCGGCTTCACGGTGACCTACATCTGGCAGATCCGCCGCTCCGCCGCGGCCTTTGACGCCCAGTCGGCGCCGGCCGTGCGTGAGCCGGCCAAGATGCCGTCGGTCGGCGTCGCCGGGATCATCTACGGGTGCGCCTGCGCCGCCCTGCTTTGCCTTACTCTCGCCGAAAACCTTACGATGTCCCCGGAAATCATCGAGCAGAGGCTGAAGGCCAAGGGCTATGCCGTGACCACGAGCGACGCGACGTTCGAGCCAGGCGACTTCGAAAAAATGAAGGGCGTGATTTCCATGGATGACATAAAGGTCATCAACGTCAGCAAATCCGGAGAGCTCGTGGGATATGTGTTCTACGCCACGATCCGCTCCAATGACGCCGCAGAATTGATCGCGAAGCGATATGGCACCAATACCCTGAAGGCAGGAAATAAAGTGCTTTTCCAAGCCGCCATCCCGGGCCGCAACGCAAGAACCCACATGCCGATCGAAGAGTGGCTGGCCTCATTCTGACAGCTCTACGAAACCCGATTTCAGCCTAAACTCCCTCCATGAAGCGCGCCCACGGTCTGGTTTCCCTGGCAGTCCTCCACCACGTCACCGTCGGCATCGCTTTGCTGGCGATGCTGGCCAACCTGTTCAGTCCGACCGAAGGCATCTATCTGGGAACCGTCGCCAGCATCTGCGCCTTCGGCTTCTTCTCGGTGATCGTGCGCCGAGCCTGGGCCAGCATCGACGGCGGCCCCGCGGGCATGAGCCCCGGCAAGGCTCAGGGCTTCCTGTGGATTCCCTTCTTCAACTTCTATTGGGTATTCCCCGCCTTGGTGTCCCTGGCGACCCAGACTAACGCCAAGTCCGACTCCGAGCAGAATCCCGCCGGTCGGATCACGCGCGGGTTCGGACTGCTGATCGCGATCCTCTTCAGCGTCACGGAACTGTTGGATCTGCTGTCGTCACGTCATCCGCTCCTCGGCTGGATTCATTTCCTCACCTACGCGACCTATGTCGGCTTCACGGTGACCTACATCTGGCAGATCCGACGTTCCGCCGCGGCCTTTGACGACCAGTCGGCGCCGGCCGTGCGTGAGCCGACCAAGATGCCGTCGGTCGGTATCGCCGGTATCATCTATGGATCGGGGCTGGTGGCGCTCCTGATGCTCAACCTGAACCTGAATCTGTTCGTGACTCCGGAGTACATCGAACAGCGCTTCCGCTCGAAAGGCCTCTCCGTCGAGATCGACCGCGACGCCACCGTCCCAGGCTTCCGGTCCGACAAGGCGATGGCCGAAGCGGGCGTCCGGGAGGTCGGCTACATCAAGGTCTACCGGGGCGATAAGCGCATCGCCGGGGTCTATTACGCGACGGGGGCGCTGACCTCCGCGTCCGAAGAAATCATCGCCGGCCAGCTGGGGACCCGCACCCTTCGCAGCGGAGACAAGATCTTCTTCAAGGCCTATAACCGGGATACCGGCCAAGAGAATCTCGACATCAACGCCTGGCTGAACTCTTTCTGATATCACCATGAAACTATTCCGCGTCCTGACCGTGACCGCCGTGGCCATGCTGGCCGTCGGCTGTGATAAGAAAGCCGAAGACCTGATCCCGCTCACGCCGTCGGTGAAGCTCCCTGACACGAAGGGGTTGCCTTCATCCACCAATCTCTACGCCCAGATCGACCTGAAGCTCGACCCCGTGCAGAAGCAGGCCTACGGCGCGCTCATCGACAGCGTCATCAAAGCCGCCGGGTCGAAGGCCGAAGGCCGCGCCTTCCTCCGCAAGGCCGAGGACGCCATCGGCCGCCTGAAGGACGCCGGCTTCGGCGACTTCACCAAGGGCGACCTGAATTCGATCGTCTTCGGGATGACGCTGCCGGAGTCCCCCGCCGCCTTCGAAAACTTCTCACCGGAAGAAGCCGACATCACCCTCATCCTGCGCGGCAAGTTCGTGCCGGAGCGGACCAAGGCCTTCTGCCAGGCGGAACGCATCCCGGAATCCCTCGTCGAAGGACAGACCGCCTGGAACCTGGGCCGGCTCATCGACAAACTGACGGGCGAAGCCGCGTTCGCCAAGATTCCCGAAGATAAGTCGGTCTGGTTCGCCTATGCGGACAATGGTACGCTCGCCGTCGGCACCCGCAGCTCGCTCCGCAAGTCCCTCGCCGCGCTGAAAGGCGACCGCCCCTCCCTCAAGCCGGCCGCCGTGAAGGCCGTCGAGGACTTCAAGGATTGGAACTTCTATCTGTGCTTCAACAACCCCCGCCTGATTGAAGCCGCGACCGCCCTCGCCGGTGGCGACCGCCCCTCGGACCGCATGGCGGCCCGCATCATCCAGATCATGCCGCATGACCAAGCGCTCATCATCACCGGCGCCCGTGGCGACAGCGAGGCCGCGGCGGTCATTCTCTCTAACGAAGCCACCCAGGAGAATATCCAGTATTCCGTCTCCGCCTCCAAATCGCTGACGCCGAAATTCCTCAAGATCTACACGGAGAGCATCAGCGAGCTCATCGAAGAGGCGGGAAGGTAAGAGGGGCGCGCGAGCGCGAGGGGGCAAGCTGGCAAGGTGACATGGGGACAAGGGGCGATACTAGAGGCCCGGAGGCTCCGAGGCTCGGTTGACCAGGAGAGACAACGAAAGTTGATCGGTCGATGGTTAGCCGGTTGGCCGGAGATAAAACAGGGGCCGGGGGTTGGGGGAGATGTCCCTCGGCTCCCGGCCTTTTTTGTGCCTTTGGCGGGGGGCATGAGGACGCTAGGTCGGCACGCAGTGCCGACCCTACCTAGAGACAGAGGACAGCACGTGGTGCTGTCCCTACCTTGACACAGGGGGAGGGAAAGGCAGAGTCGGGGGCGTGTCCTTAAGAATGCGAATACACTATCCATGTAGGTTCAGCTCACGCTGATCCACGGGAGTTTTCGCGCTTAAAGAAATCGGCCATCGGCCCGCTCCTCTTCCCTCCCGGGATAAATCCGCGCCTTTCCTTAGCCGGCGTGCCGGCGTCGGGATGACTGCTCCGCACGCACCATTCATCACACTCGTGAACAATAACATTTCCAACGAACAGATCCTCGCCCTCCTCCAGCAGCTCGTCGCCCAGAACGCCGCACTGCTGCAGCAGGTCGCGGAGCTGCAGGCCAAGACGGACCTCCTGGAACACAAGATTGATTCGATAGCCGAAGAAGCGGGATTGATCTGAGCGGCTGCGGCGAAGCCGCGGACGAGGGGACACGTGGGCATGGGGGCATGGGGACAAGGGGCGAACGAGAGGGGCAACGTTAGTTGACCGGTTGATCAGTTGATCGGTTGGCCAGAGATACAAATAAGAGGCCCGGAGGCTCAGAGGCTCGGTTGAACAGAACGCGGCGGAGCCGCGAGGGGACACGCTGGCACGGTGACACGTTGACAAGGGGAGCAAATGAGAGGGGCAACGTTAGTTGACCGGTTGATCAGTTGGCCGGTTGGCCAGAGATACAAATAAGAGGCCCGGAGGCTCAGAGGCTCGGTTAAACAGAACGCGGCGGAGCCGCGAGGGGACACGCTGGCACGGTGACACGAGGACACGAGGGCAGCCGGGAGCCAGGTTCAGGTGTTCGGGTTCGGGTACAGGTTTAGGATCTGAACTTTGCCCGGCACCCGCACCTGCACCTGAACACCCGTGCCAGAGACCTGGGGCCTGAAGATGTCTCCACGTTTGCACCTTTGCACAGGCCGCAGGCCGGTTTGCACTTTTGCACTTAGGACCGCACGTGGTGCGGTCCCTACCCGAGACAACTAGGGCAGCACGCGGTGCTGCCCCTACCTAGAGACAGAGGGCGCTCCCCGATACTCGATACTCCAGACTCGATACTCTGAGTTGAAGAAATTGAGCTCAGCTCAATTTCTTCAACTCGCCGGTGCTGTCGCCGAGCTGGACGTCGCGGATGTCCATGCGGTTGAGCATGCTGACCCAGAGATTGTTCAGCGGAGTCTCCTTGGGATAGACGACGTGACGGCCCTGGCGGATCGTACCGCAGCCCTTGCCGGCGAGGATGATCGGAAGGTCGTCATGGTTATGACGGTCGCCGTCGCCGTTGCCGGAGCCGTAGACGATCATGGAATGATCGAGGAGATTGCCGTCGCCTTCCTTCACGGACTTGAGGCGCTCGAGGAGATACGCGAAGTGCGTGGCGTGGAAGACGTTGATGTCTTGGATCTTCGACAGCTTCACGGGATCGTGGCCGTGGTGCGAGATACTGTGGTGGCCGTCGCGCACGCCGATGAACGGGTACGAGCGGTTGCTGCCTTCGTTGGCCAGGACGAACGTGGCCACGCGCGTGGTGTCGGTCTGGAACGCAAGGACCATGAGGTCGGCGAGCAGTCGCAGGTGTTCGGCGTAGCTTTCCGGGATACCCTTGGGGATGGACGCGTTGGCCGGGACCTTAGGCTGGCCGGAGGCGCCGGACTTCTGGATGCGCAGCTCCATCTCGCGCACGGCGGTGAAATATTCGTCGAGCTTGCGCTGGTCGTCGGCGCCGAGACGGACGTTGAGCTCACGGAAGTCGTCGCGCACGGCGTCGAGGACCGACTTGCGCTGGGCGTCGCGACGCTGGCGCTCGAGGTCGGTGCCCGCGCCGAAGAGGCGTTCGAAGATCAGCTTCGGATTCACTTCCTTCGGCATCGGCTGGGTGGCCGAGCGCCAGGCGATGTTGGACTGGTAGATGCAGGAGTAACCCGAGTCGCAACCGCCGGCCAGCTTGCTGGCTTCGGTGCCGATCTCGAGGGACGCGAGGCGCGTGCGGTCGCCGATGCGGGCCGCGGCGAGCTGGTCGGCCGAGACACCGGAGCGGATGTTGGCGCCGTCGGTCTTGCGCGGCTGGGCGCCGGTGAGGAAGGCGGACATCGCGCGCGCGTGGTCGCCGCCGCCGTCACCGTTGGCGCGGGCCTTGTCGGCGGTGAGGCCGGTGAGCACCGAGAAGTCGGACTTGTGAGCCGCGAGGGGCGCGAGGATCGCCGGCAGCTTGGAAGGCAAGGAGCCTTCGGCGCCGACGCGCCAGCCGTCCATGTTCACGCCGTTGGGGACGTAGAGGATCGCCATGCGGTTCGGCGCGGCCTGTTTGGTCGGCGTATTGCCCGCGGCCCAGCCGGTCTGGAGGCCCATCGCTTCGAGCCACGGCAGCGCCATGACGGTGCCCAGTCCTTTGAGGACCGTGCGGCGATGGAGGAGGTCGGACGGCATGGCGGGGTGCTTACTTCTTAGCAGGTTGTGACCCGCCTTCAACCTGGGAAGTTCCCCGGCGGAGGCGGAAAGGTTCGCTCTGGACCACGCCCAGGACCAAGGCCGAGAAACGGCCGTCGGCCTTGAGGGCGGCTTCGGTGATCTTGTCGACCGCCGGGCCGTCGTAGTAATCGAGGCCACGTCCGAGCCCGAACGTGAGGAGCTTCGAAGAGAGGTTACGGACCACCTTCTCCTTATCGGCGAGCAGGAGTTTCTTCAGCTCACCCGCGCCGGCGAAGGAGCGGCCGTCGGGCAGCTTGCCGGAGGGATCGATCGGCTGGCCTTCGTCGCTCTGGCGGATCTGGCCGACCGCATCGAACTTCTCGAACGCGAAGCCGATGGCGTCCATGCGCGAGTGACAGGAAGCGCAGGCCGGATCGGCGCGGTGCTGCTCCATGCGCTGACGCAGGTTACCCTTGAGCTGCTGGCCTTCGAGGGTCGGGACGGAAGGAGGCGCGGGCGGCGGCGGCGAGCCGAGGATCTGTTCCAGGATCCACTTACCGCGCTTCACCGGCGACGTGCGCGTCGGGTTGGAAGTCGCCGTGAGGATCGACGCGTGCGTGAGGATGCCGCCGCGCTCACCCTTGGGGAGCGTCACGCGGACGAACGAAGAAGGACCGCGGCCACGCTGGGCTTCGATCGGGATGCCGTAGAACTGCGAGAGATTCCGGTCGAGGTAGGTGAAGTCCGCGTCGATCAGGTCGAGCACGCTGCGGTCCTCGCGGACGATTTCGGCGAAGAAC
>Ga0255083_1000037_pt1 | contig 28706 bp, 22 predicted proteins | sample Colum_Colum_RepC_FD_188460 | JGI IMG/M metagenome (GOLD analysis project Ga0255083, IMG submission 188460) | Freshwater microbial communities from Columbia River, Oregon, United States - Colum_Colum_RepC_8h | ecosystem: Environmental > Aquatic > Freshwater > River | place: USA: Oregon...
GATCTGGGGCTACCTCACTCGGCCCGACCCGCATGCACGGAGCGCGATCCTGCCCCGCTCCGCATCGTCGATGATCCTCGACGTCCTGACCTCGTGGGACGGCATCTGGTACATGAGGATCATCCGTCGCGGGTACCCCGAGTTCGTCCCCCAGGCGATCACCTACGACGACCCCGAGGCGCGGGTCGCCTTCTTCCCCGCTTACCCGAGTCTCGTTCGAATCGTCGACCGCATCCTCCCGGGTGGCGACACCTTCGCCGCTCTGGTCCTGAACCTCTTACTCGGCGCAATCTTCGTTCTGCTCGTCGGTCTGCTCGCCCGTCACTGGTTCGGCGAACGAGTAGCGCGCAACGCAATGGTTCTGGTGGCTCTCTTCCCGGGCAGTTTCGTGTTGTCGTTCGCCTACAGCGAAGCGCTTCTCCTCGCGCTGGCGGCCGGGTGTCTCCTCGCCCTCGTGCGCGAGAAGTGGTTATTCGCCGGCATCCTCGCCGGCCTCGGCACGGCGACGAGACCCAACGGCGTCGCACTCGTGATCGCGTGCCTGGTGGCCGCCTTCATCGCTTTCCGGCGCGATCGTCGGATCACACCGTTCGTGGCCCCGTTGCTCGCGCCCATCGGATTCGGTGCGTTCCAGTACTGGATCGATCATCACACCGGTGAGTCGCGCGTGTGGTTCCGCGTTCAGGGCGAAGCCTGGAAGGAAGGGGCGAGTTTCGGACTCACCGCCTTGCGCAACACGCTGGAAGCTTTCACCAAGCCGCTTCAGTCCCCCACCGACCTCATCACTGCGGTGTCGTTCCTGTGCACTCTTCTGCTCGTCTGGGTCGCCTGGCGTCGACGCCTGCCCCTGATCGCCGTCGCCTATTCGGCCGTGATCGTGGCCCTCATGCTCCTGCCGGCCACCGTCACCGCCCGCCCCCGGTTCCTCTTCACGGCGTTCCCGCTCTTCATCACCGCCGCGGTGTGGCTCGACGAACCACGACGACGCGAATGGTGGCCCTACGTTCTCGCCACCTGCGGCGCCGGACTCGTGGCCCTCACCGGCCTGTACGGCGTGTACGGGGCGATCCCCTGATGAACGAGAGCGAAGCTCGGAACTCCTCGCCGGTGGGTCGGGCCCACGTTCTGTTGCTCGCACTTCTCGCCTACGTTCCACTCCTTCTGTCGGCGCCCGGCCGAGTCGCCGCCGACACCAAGCTTTACCTGTACCTCGATCCGGGTCGGCTCATCAGCGATTCGATCTGGTCGTGGGACGCTCGCCAGCTCGGCGGTTGGGTCCCGCACCAGAACGTCGGTTATCTCTGGCCGACCGGCCCGTTCTACGCGTTCTTCGACTGGATCGGTTGTCCCGACTGGGTCGCGCAACGCCTGTGGCTCGGCAGCCTTCTGTTCGTCGCCGGACTCGGGGCGCGACGACTGGCGCGCACTCTCGATCAGCCCATGCTCGTCGCCGGACTCGTCGGGATCCTGTACCAACTCTCTCCGTACGTCCTTCCCTACATCTCGCGCACGTCGGCCCTCCTCCTGCCCTGGAGCCTCATGCCCTGGATCGTTCACGCGGTCATCGGGTACGCGCGGTCGGGTGATCGACGACGACTCGGAATCTTCGGACTTCTGATCCTCTCGACCGGTGGCCTCAACGCCACCGCGCTGTTGATGATCGCACCGGCACCGATCATCTTCTTCGTCCACGAGGTCCGCGCACGGGGTAGGCGCGCACTCGTCGGAGGTCTGGCGGCGCTCGGTGGCTTGTCGTTGGCGGTCAGCGCGTGGTGGATCACCGGACTTGCGGTACAGGGCAAGTACGGCGCGGCCGTGCTCTCGTACAGCGAGGCCTTGCCTTCCACCGCCGCCACCTCCACGAGTACCGAGGTTCTCCGTGGTCTGGGCTACTGGCTCTCCTACGACCGCAACGGCGTCGTCGAGCTCACATCGGCCGCCGAGCCCTACCAAGGAAATTTCCTCGTCATGGCGGCTGGCGTTTCGGTGCTCGTACTCGGTCTGATCGGGCTCGTCCGGGCACCGATACGTATCCGCCGACCTCTACTCTTCACTCTGGCCGCCGGCCTCGTGCTCGCCGTGGGAGCACACCCCTTCGATGATCCCTCTCCCCTCTGGCGTCTCGCCGTCGATCATCCGACGAGCGCGCTCAGCCTCGCTCTGCGTTCCTCGACTCGGGCCGTACCGCTCGTGGTCCTCGCCCTCGCTCTGGGCGGCGCGCACACGATCGACTCCCTGGTCCGCGGAAGGCCGCGCATCCCGGCCGGCGTGCCGTCCGCGGTGGTGGCTACGGCGCTGGCGACGCTGCTCGCCCTCGTGAATCTGCCCGCTCTCGTCGGTGGTCGGTTGATCGATCCCGATGTGAGTCGTCCCGAGTCGATCCCGATGGCATGGCACGAGGCCGCCGACTATCTCGATCGGCGTTTCGATGACGGACTCACTGGCTCGGTTCTTCTTCTTCCCGGTGCCGAATCAGCCGCCTACCGCTGGGGCTACACGGTCGACCCGATTCTCCCCGGCCTCACTCGAAAGCCTTTGATCACTCGAGATTGGCTACCCCTCGGCAGCGCGCCCTTCGACGACCTCCTGTACGCACTCGACGACGCGTTCCAAGAGGGACGCGCGCGTCCCGAGATGATCGCACCGGTCGCTCGACTCCTCGGTGCCGACACCGTGATGATCGTCAACTCGTGGCAGTACGAACGCTTCGGCACCGTTCGCCCCGAACGCACCACGTCGATGATCGGCGATGAACCACCCGACCTCGTGCGCGTAGCCGAGTTCGGGCCACCATCGATCAATCTCGATCCGCGCCCCCGCGCCATCGATGATCGCGAAGCTTTCCCACCGTCGGCGCTTCCCGAGATCGTCCTCTACGAAGTCCGCGGCGTGTCGTCGCCCACTCGTCTCGCCGAGTCGCCGGCCGTCGTCCTCGGTGACGGCACCGGAACCGTCGACCTCTCCGCCGCCGGAGTGATCGATGGAACCCAGGTGATGGTGCCCTTGGCCGGCGTGCCGAAAGACGAACGCGCCGCGGTCGTCGACCGCGCGCCACTCGTGATCGTCACCGACTCCAACCGGCGGCGCGCGCATCATTGGCGCGGATCACAGGAGGTGTGGGGGGCGACCGAACCCTCCACCGGCGTGGTGAGTCGCGTCGACCTCTTCGATCAGCGTCTACCGGTGTTTCCTTCGGCGACGATCGACGACCAGACGATCGTGCGCGAGGAAGCCATCGAGGCAGTGGCCACGTCGTACGGCACCGAACTCCGCTACTGGCCCGAGTACCGACCGACCATGGCTCTCGACGGTGACGATTCGACCGCGTGGACGACGACCGGCCGGGGTTCACCCATCGGCGAGGTCCTGACGATCTCCAGCACCGAGAAACCGCTCGACGAACTCCGAATACTCCTACCCGTCGATTCGGTCGAGAACCGGATCACCCGAATCAACGTCCGCGTCGATGGAGGAACGTGGACATCGACCGACATCGGCCCCGACGCCACCGCGGCCCCCGGACAATCCGTCGCGCTGACCGCACCTGCACATCGCGTCGACATACGCATCGCCGCGGTCTCCGACCCGCGGGCCAAGAGTCCGGTTGGTTTCGCCGAAGTCCTGCCGGTCGGCCTCCGCCGACCCGAGATCGTCCGAGTTCCGCTCACACCCGCCGGCGCCGCCGACAAGACCGCCTTCGTGTTCACCCGATTGATCGCCGATCCCCTCGACGACTGGCGACGCGATCCCGAGCGAGAGATCAACCGTGAATTCCAGGTTCCGGCCGAAGCATCCTTCCCGCTGACGATCGAAGCGCGCATTGGCAGTTCGTGGTCGACACCCGATCGGTGCGTCGAGGATCTACTGACCCTCGATGGTCGTCCGGTCCCGCTTCGTGTGCTCAAGACGACTGGCGACCGGGCTCGGTTCGCTCCGTGTGACGGCGACATCGTTTTGCCCTCGGGCGACCACGTGCTCGAGACTCATACGCGTAGCGCCGGGCTCGTCTTCGATCGCGTCACCATCGGACGTATCCCGACTACCGCTTCCACATCACTCGTCACGGCCACCACCAGCGGCCGAATCCACCGCACGGCAACGTTGCTGTCGTGCAACGGTGATTGCTGGCTCGAAACAGCCGACGGCTGGAACGTTGGTTGGCGCGCCAGTCTCGACGATTCTTCTTTGGCCGATCCGGTCCCGAGTCTCGGTGGACGAAACCTCTGGCACCTCGACGGATCCGGGGAGGTCGCCCGGTTCGACGCTCAATGGCAGCCGCAAAGAATCATCTGGGCGGGTCTGGCCATCACTCTGATCGCAGTCCTGGCGTGCGGAGCTCTGGTGCTCTCCCGTCGGCGATACACCCGTGTCGACTCGACCAGCTCCGTCGACCTACGCGATGTCCGTCCGTTCTACGCCGCCCTCGCCGTCGGCCTCGTCGTTGCGCCGCTCTGGGGCGCGATCACTCTGATCACCGCGCTCGCCACCACGCGCGCGTCGCGACGATTCGGCCGACCCGCTTTGCAGATACTCGGCTCGGCGCTCATCGGCGTGTCACTCTTCTTCTTGTTCGCCCAGCAGATCCGCACCGGCGCCGAACCGGGCTTCGGTTGGCCGTCGGTGTTCGAGAAGGGCCATCGACCACTCCTCGCCGGGGTTCTGCTCCTGATCGCCGGAAGTTGGTCGACCGCCCCGAGGGATAACCTCCAGAAGTCGTGAGCTCACGCCCCTGCCTCAGTGTCGTCGTCCCGTGTTACAACGAAGAGGCGACCATCCGCACACTGGTCGGTCAGGTTCTCGAGTCCCCCTGGGTCGCCCAGGTGATCGTGGTCGATGACGGATCGAAGGATCGCTCGCGCGAGATCCTCGCCACCCTCGACGATGCGCGGGTGACGGTCGTTCTCCACGAAGTCAACAAAGGCAAGGGCGCCGCGTTGCGCACCGGCTTCGCCCATGCGACAGCCGACTTCGTGGTCGTTCAGGATGCCGACCTCGAGTACGACCCGGGCGAGTACGGCGTTCTGCTCGAACCTCTTCTCGATGATCGGGCCGATGTCGTGTTCGGGTCGCGGTTCCTCTCCGGTCGCCCGCACCGAGTTCTCTACTTCTGGCACAGCATGGGCAATCGTTTCCTGACCCTCTTGTCCAACATGTTCACCGACCTGAACCTCACCGACATGGAGACGTGTTACAAGTGCTTCCGTCGAGAGGTCATACAGCAGATCAAGATCGAAGAAGACCGCTTCGGATTCGAGCCCGAGATCACCGCCAAACTCGCGCGCGGTCGGCACCGCATCTTCGAGGTTGGTATCTCGTACTCGGGTCGTACGTACGCCGAGGGCAAGAAGATCGGCTGGCGTGACGGCGTACGCGCGGTCTATTGCATCCTTCGCTACTCGGCCCTCGGCGAGCGCGTCAGGACTCTCGTCGCCCGCTGACTCCACCGATCCGCTCGCGCATCGCGGCGAGACGCCCAGATATCCCCCATCGGGTCACGAGAAGCATCGACTCGGCGATGATGCGACTCGACATCTTCGAGGTGCCGTAACGGCGATCGACGAACGTGATCGGCACTTCGACGATCCGCGAACCACGACGGTGCAGACGAAGGACCAATTCGGTGAGGAAGGCGTATCCCTCGGCGCGGGTGGTCTGGGGGGCGATGGCCGCCAAAGCGCTCCCGCGGTAAGCACGGAAGCCCGACGTGCAGTCACGCACCGTGACCCCGAGAATCCAACCCGTGTAGAGGTTTCCCCAGCGCGACAGCAATCGACGATGAAGCGGCCAATCGCGGGTTCCGCCCCCGGCCACGTAGCGCGATCCGACCGCAGCATCGGCCCCCGCTTCCACGGCCGCCACGAGGGCCGGGACGGTCGCCGGGTCGTGCGAGAAGTCCGAGTCCATCGAGACCACCACATCGAAGCCCTGCTCAAGAGCCCACGAGAACCCGTGTCGGTAAGCACTGCCCAAACCCTCTTTACCGGCGCGATGAATCACCGTGATCCGCGAAGAAGCGGCGGCGCAGGCGTCGGCGATGCGTCCGGTTCCGTCCGGGCTGGCATCGTCCACGACCAACAAAGTGGCCTGCGGCACCGCCTCATTGAGGGCACCGAGTAGTCGCTCGATGTTCTGCGCCTCGTTGTACGTGGGAAGAACGATCGCCACGGACACGAGCGAGAACCCTAGCGGTTCGCTCGCTGCCGCGACTGGCGATGCAGTGGTGCGAGAACGTCGACGGCCAATTGGTCCCACGAGAGCGAACGCGCCCGGTCGTGAGCCGCCTGCGAAAGTCGCCGACGCAGGTCGTCGTCGGACAACACTCGCACGAATGCTCTCGCGAGATCGTCGGTAGAGGCCAGGAGTCCGGTGCTGCCATCCACCACCGAACAACGGTGGCCACTGATGTCAGTGGCGACGGCCGGGGTTCCGCATCCGGCGGCCTCGGTCAGTGCGAGCCCCCAGCCCTCGGCGAGCGACGCGCTGGCAACGAGCCACGCCGAGCGATAGTGCTCGCGCAGTCGATCCCGGTCCACGCGGCCGACGAATCGCACCCACGACGACGCGTCATGTTCGGTGACCCAGGCTTCGAGTCGACTCCGCTCGGGGCCGTCGCCCACCAGGACCAGTTCGAGATCAGGAACCTCGACGCGAGCTCGCGCCGCCTGCTCGAGGACGATTTCCATGCGCTTGACCGGCGCCTGGCGTCCCACCACGAGAATCGTCGGACGTGGCGCCTTGGTCGAGTACCAGTCGCCGGCCACCGGGGCGAAGAACGGATCGACGCCGACCGGGCCGGTATGCACGAGCTCGGGTGGCCAGCCGAGATCGACGAGTTCGTGCTGGGTGTCGAGCGACGTGGTGATGGTCGGTGTGCTGCGGTAAAACCGCGGCGCGAATCCGGATTCGATCCACCGGCCGAGTGAGGCCACGGGACGCGGAAAGACCTGATTCCACATCGGTCCGTGAACGTGATGGAGGACCAGAACCCGTGGTTTGCGACACCACACTGGCGAGAACCAGGGAACTCCGTTCCAGATCTCGACCAGCGCGTCGTAGGGGCCCATCCGCGACAGAGTTTCGGCCACGGGAACTCGGGCGAAAACCGACATCCGCCCACCACGACGGACGACGTCGTAGCCGTGACGACGATCGGTAGCCGAGCGGCCGACAGCAGCCGAGGTGCGATGAAGTATCGAGAGTCCGGCCTCGGCCCAGCGCCGCATGAATTCGTCGGCGTGAACCTCGGATCCTCCGGCATCCGGGTCGTCGAGATCGCGCCAGGCGAGCACGTGAATGCGCGAGACGCCCAGCTCGACCATCTCGCTCGCCATGTCGAGGAGAGTCGGGGTCATCTGAAGAATGGACTTCCCACGGGCACCTCGAATACCGCTCCGGGCAGACGCAGATCGTTGTAGCGACCGACCATGTTCTTCAGGTCCTGGGGTGCGTCGACGTTGTAGATCACCTGAGTGTGCCCGTACTGCGAATCGAGCAGCTCGATCCACTCCGGATGACCGATCTCTTCCATACGCGCCTCAATGCGCGCCCGCAGATCATCCGACTCGATCTTCTCCGCAGGTGACCGCGGGTCGTACTCCGCCAACTTCACGGCGTCGGATCGCTCCGCGAATCGGGAGATGTTCCCTTCACCGACGACCCACCAGAGAACGCCATCGGCCTCGCTCTCGTCGAACGATCGGTACGGACGAACCGTCGCTTTGGCCCAGTCGTCCACCTTCAGAACGACGCCGCGCTTCTCCATCTCGAGGACCATGCCGAAGCCGGTTCCACCGAGTGACGCCGGGTCGTGCCACCGCCACATGAACTCCTCGCCGTCACGATCAACAAGTCGTGCTTCGAGTTGCGAGCCGATGGTCGCCACGAGACGCGAGTCGCTCCGGTACGGGAACTCGGCACCCGCCGATGTCACGGCACCGGCGGTGGCGACGCCGAGGATCACGGTTCCGATACCGATCGCCATCCGGCGCCGGACCGGCACGGACACCGATGCGATCAGCACCCACGCCACCCAAGCGAGCCACATCACGGTGAGGGCCCACATCCAGCGGATGACGTATTCGTAGAACGTGCCGAACACTCGGGACGTGGCATAGAAGCCCACCAAGGTGGTTCCACCCATCAGGACGAGCGTGCGACTCCGCGCAGTGTCGCGGCGTCGCCACCAAACGGCGACGCCGACCACGACCACCACCACGAAGAGCACGAAGCCCCACCAGACGACCGGATCGGTGGTCACGCGACCGGTACCGACCACGACGGGACCACGGAGATTCATCTCGCCGGCCATGGCGCGCGCCGCGACCCGTAGTCCGACCGTGTCCGAAGGTGGATTGGTGAAGTGTTCCCAGACTCTCTTCAGATTGCCCCGGCCGGGTTGCAACTGTTCGATCACCGGCGGCAGCCACATCACGAAAGTCACGACGGCCGACCAAGCGAGCGGACGTACCCACGCACGTGTGCGCCAGTTGCTCACGACGACCCACGTTCCGACCGCGGCGAGGGCCGACACCACGAGGGGCACGTAACTGATGTGCGTCTGGAAACAGTGATACCCAACTGCCACCGCGAAGGGAAGGGCGCCGATCCGACCGCTCATCACGCCGGCGAGCAACACGATGAAGAGCGGATAGGCAAACACAGGGATCCACGTGTTCCAAGGCTCGAGGAAGAACTCGGGCGCGAGCGATCGCACCATGATCCCGAGACCGAGCGCCAGCGGAAGGACCAATCGCCAACCGAACCAGCGACGCGCGGTGGCGAGAGTTCCCCATATGCCGGCGACGTGCACCACGAGGGTCGACACGACCACTCCGATGCTCGACCGCCCGAGCACGAGGTACACCGGATACAGCACGTAGGCCATCGACGGACCCGGTTTGTAGCCCTGATCGTTGATGTCGCGCCCGACCCGCGCCGCCACTCCCACGAGTGGTGGGTGATCGGGAATACCGCGCATCATCAACTCGGCGAGCGACATGTCACCTGTCGGATGCCAATCGAGGAACAGGTTCGACCCCACGGCCACCACGCCGGGCAGGGCGACGACGAGTGACAAGACGAAGACGGCCACTCCCGGCCGACGTCGACACCAACCTTCGACCCACCACGAGAACGCGACGATCCGCGCCACCACCGAATTCATCGGACCGAGCCCGTCATTCCACCACCGCCGCGACGAGGGCGCGCGCGACGCGCTCTCCTCCGACCGGATTGAGACCGTCTTCGTCGACGACGATCACCGAACCGGCCGGCGGACAGTCGTCCCACCACAGACAGTCGGCAGGTTCGCCGGACCGGGCAAGGAGTCGGTCAGCGTCCACGGTACGCACACCTCGGTCGTGCAGCGCTTGGGCAATCTCGCCGTCGGGTGTCGCCGCGCTCACGATCGAAGACGTCAGAACCACGATTCGACGGCCGGAATCGAGGCCGCCGAGGTCGAAATCGCAATCGGTGGTCTCGGGAGCCGACAACACGACGACATCGACCGAACTGGGCAGTCGCGATGCGAATCGGTCGAGGTCGCACCACGACTCGGGTTCGCCCAACCAGACCGAGCGCAGTCCTTCTTCGCGCAGTCGACGTTCGAGTGACCCACGAACGACTCGAACGTCACCACCGATCACGAGGGCGACCCGAGTGTCGTCACCGGCGCCGGTGAGTCCGGGCCACCACCACCAGGCCATCAGCAGGGCGAAAACGCCGAGGAGGGCGGTCGCCCCGATGGCACCGACGGTGAACGTGGCCTGGCGCGACATCGGGAATCGACGGTACCACCCGTCCCCAGAGCATGGACGGCTCTCACCTACCATCGACACGGTGGAGGCGGCGACGGCGATCGTGAGGCGCAGACTCGGATCCATCGCCGACTTGGCCGGTCTCGTGCTCGCCCTCGGTGCCCTTCTCGCCGCTGCTGGACCCTTCCTCGCCGCCCGTGACGTCGTCGATCCGGGCCGGGCGACGGGACCACTCGTGCTCGTCGGACTCGTGCTGACTCTCGGCGCGACCACGGTACGACGAGCGATTGCGCAGCTCTACGTCCTCTGGTGGATCACGCTCGCCGTGGCACTCACGGTCGACACCAACCTCGCCCATCCGCTCGAAACCTTGCTGTTCATGCGCCCGCTCGGCGAGAGCCCGGCCGGCGTCGTGGCCATCGGGGGCATCGCCCACTTGGCCGTGCTCGCGATGCTCGGGCGACCCATCTGGCGGCGTCTTCCCGACCGTGCGGCGCTCGTCGTCCTCGTGGTCGCATCCGGCGCCGCACTCGTCGTCCATCTGGCCGAACTCCCCGGTCGGGGTTGGCTACCCGGCAATGTGCATCTCGTCGCGTTCTCGTCGTGGTGGATCGAGCGTCACCGAGCATCGACGACGGTCCGGCGTCGCCCCTCTTTCGATCCCGGCCACTGGACGACCGCCGTGGCCGCCACCACTGCTGGACCGGTGGCCGTCCTGATCGCCCGACAACACGTCGAACGCGCCACCGTGGTCGATGGTCGATTGGTCGACTTGGTGGGACCCTGGTTTCCGAGTGCCATGTGGACGGCGATCACGGTCGCCGCGCTCGGAATCGTCACGTCGTGCGTCGTGCACGTCGTCGGAACGTGGTCGACCGAAGGTCGTGTGCGCCCACTCGAATGGAGACACACGTGGATCATCGTCACCGCCGGCGCGTTCTTGATTCGACTGGTGACACTCTTGACCGTCGCACCCGTGCGGACCGACGGCGGTGACCCGCTCTTCTACCACTCGACGGCCAACATTCTCGCCAACGGCGGCGGTTTCCCCGAACCCCTCAATTTCATCGCGTTTCAACGTTGGATTCCGAGTGCTCTGCACGGACCGTTGTACCCGCTCGTGTTGTCGTTCGGCTCACGTTTCGGCGCTTCCACGTATTTCGACCACAAGTTCATGTCGCTCCTCATCGGAGCCGGGGTGGTCGCGGTCACCATGGCCGTGGCCCGCCGGATCGCCGGTTCCACGGTGGCGGTGATCGCCGGCGTGCTCGCCGCGATCTACCCCAACCTGTGGATCGTCGATGGAGTTCTGTTCCCCGAGGGACTCATGGCGCTCTGCACGATGCTCGTCGTGTACTTCGCCTATCGCTGGCGCGAACGTCCGCTGGTCCGGTACGCGGTGGCGATGGGTGCGATCATCGGACTCTCGGCTCTCACCCGTGGCGAGGGTTTGCTGCTCGCGGTCCTGATCGTCGTGCCGTGGCTTCTCACCGCGAAGACGTTGCCGTGGAAGGAACGAGGCCGGCAATTGATTCTCTCCGGCCTCGCGTGTTCGATCGTCCTGGCCCCCTGGGCGATCCGCAATGCTCGATCTTTCGATGACTTCGTTCCATTGTCGACCAATGGGAACGAATTGTTCGTGTACGCCAATTGCGACGAGACCTACTCGGGCAAGTTCCTCGGTTTCTGGCTCTTCGACTGCCAAGAACAGATCCGCCGAGAGGGACGCGACGCGACCGGCGACGAAGCCGCCAAGTCCCTCTACTGGCGACGGATCGGTCTCGACTACGCCCGCGACAACGCCACCGAACTCCCGCGAGTGATCGCCGCTCGCATCCTGCGGCAATGGGAGCTCTTCCGTCCGTGGCAGAACACCGAGTTCGCGCCGATCGAAGGACGCAACAAGACCGCGGCTCGGGCCGGACTGTTCGCCTATTACGGCCTGGCCGCGTTCGCCGTCGCCGGGGTCGTGACCGCGCGCCGTCGCGGCATCCGCCTCCTGCCACTCGGTGCTCTGTTCGCCAGCGTCACGCTCACCGCGGCGTATGCCTATGGCACGACTCGGTTCCGACTGCCCGCCGAACCGGCACTGTGCATCCTGGCCGCCCTCGGTCTGACCCCCACGCTTTCGTGGTTGCGACGTCGGTACCGATCGGGTGATCGCGAAACCGACCTCGACTCGACATCGTGCTTCGTTCACGGAGGACCACTTCGGCCGCGTCGGCCCGGCTGGCGAGGATTCGCCTCGCTCGGTGCGGTGATAGCCAGCATCGCGATTCCACTTCCTGCGCTCTATTCGGCCACCGGTTCGACCATGGAAGAGGGCTTCATGCTCGTCTTCCCCGAAAGGGTCATCCGCGGCGACGTAGCCAATCTCGACTTCTTGCATCTCTACGGCCCGGGGTCACTGCACTGGCTCTCGTTCTGGTATCGGTTGTTCGATGTGTCGCTGGCGAGCGAACGAACCTTCGGTCTCGTTCAGCACTGTCTGATCGTCTTCGGCCTCTACACCTTGGCCCGCCCGTGGGGTCGCCGAATGGCCGTCGCCGTCGCCGTCGCGTCCACGGTTTTCGTCCTCACGCCGATCGGCCTGCAGGCCTTGGCGTGGTCAGGAGGCCTCGGTCTCCTGGTTTGGTCGGTCGTCTTGGCCGTTCGTTCACTGCACACCACCGATGGAGTAAGGCGCAACGCTCTGATCGGATCGGGTCTTCTCGCCGGGTTGTCGCTCACCTTCCGCCCCGATCTGGGGCTCGCGCTCGTCCTCGTCATCGGGTGGTTGGTCGTGACGCGCTGGCGCGACCGCAAGTCGCGTCTCACGTGGGTCTCGTCGTTCGTCGTCGGTCTCACGTCGCTTTGGGTGCATCTCGTCGCAGCCGGTCCGGGCAACGTCTTCCGCGGCATTTTCACCGAACCGGTCTTCACGCTCCGACCCGGTCGGGAACTTCCCCGCCCCCCGAGTTGGGACCATCTCGACGGCGCCCTCCAGGTGATCGGCGAGAAGTTCGCTCCGTGGTGGGGTCTGCCCAGCCTCGGGGCGGCCAAGCAACTCTTCGTGTGGTTCTTCCTTCTGCCCCTCGTTGCCTTCGGAGTGCTCGTGGTTGCTCGACGTTTCGCTGCGTCGTCCCGACGTGACACTCTCACGGCCGGCGCCCTCTTCGGCGTGGGCATCTTGCCCCAAGCGCTGCAGCGACCCGATTCGGCGCACTTCAACTGGGTGTCGTGCATCTCGTGGCCACTCGCGATCCTCGCGCTGTACGAAGTCGGGCGAGTTCTTCGTCCACGCGCTCACCTCACCGTTCGTCGCGCGGCCGCGATGACCTCCCTCGCCTTGGTCGTCGTGCTCGTCGTGCCCTTCTTCACCGTTCGCACCTACGCCGATCTGGCTTGGCGAAGTGTCACCAATGATCGCCCGACGCTCACGGTCGAGCGTGACGGACGAACGTTCAACCTCGGCGATTACCGACCCTGGCGGGCCACACAAGAGGTCGTGGCTGACCTCGACCGTCTCGCGCGTCCCGGCGAGCGACTCTTCGTCGGACCGGTCGACCTCCGCCAGACCGCGTACAGCGACGCTTTCCTCTATTACCTCTTCCCGGACCTCGAACCGGCCACTTACTTCATCGAGATGGATCCCGGCTTGGCCAACGACGAAGGCTCCCGGATTGCCGACGATGTCGCCAGCGCCGATTGGCTGATCCTGACCCGCTTCTGGAGCGGCTGGATCGAACCCAACGATTCGATCGTCTTCGGATCGGATCTCCCGAACCAGATCGTCGAACGCGACTTCTGTCTACGCGGTTCGTATCAGGCCGATGTTCTGCGGCTGTACCAGCGTTGCGACCTCGGTGAAGGCATCGGACCGTATGACGCTCCCTATGAACCGCGGGTCGATTACGCGGTCGAGGTTCTCGTTCCGGTTCCGCCCCGCCCCGATGGCACGTGCACTCCGACCTGCAACGGTCGGCCCGCGCCGACGGGCGAGGGATTCAGCCGAGAGGAAGCCGACGCCATAACGGCTGCGGCACGTGTCGGAGCACCATGAACACCCAACGAAGGATGCCCGGAGCCCACACCGTGCGTCGACCCTGACGCAGACCGTTCACGGTCGCCTCGGCGACCGCATCGGGAGTGGTGGCGAAGGGCGCGGCCTCGAGACCGGCCGTCATGGTCGAATGAACGAAGCCCGGTCGCACGATCAGGACTCCGGCTCCCGTTCCTTCGAGTGAGTCGCCGAGTCCCTGAGCGAAACCGTCCAGACCGGCCTTGGTCGAGCCGTAGACGAAGTTGGCTTTGCGCACCCGTTCACCGGCCACACTCGACAACACCACCAGCCGACCGTGACCCTGTTTCTTCATTCGCGAGGTGACAGCCAAAGCGATAGACGCGGCGGCTGCGAAGTTGACCCGAATCAGATCAGCGGCCGCGGCCGGATCGTTCTCGAGCTGCTCCTGATCGCCGAGTTGGCCGAAGGCAAGGATCACCACATCCAGATCACCGGTTCGATCGACGAGCGAATTCACGAAACCAACGTGGCTCGACTCATCGGTGGCCTCGAAGTGGATCGCCTCGGTCACGACCCCCGGACGGGTGAGAGACGCCACCGCTAGGTCGGCGGCCTCGGGTCGACGACAGGCGAGAGTCACGGTCTTGGTCGACGGCGCCATCAATCGACGGGCAATCGCCACCCCGATGTCGCTCGTTCCTCCGAGGACGAGAATGTTCTGCGGTTCTCCGAAGGCGTTCTGCACGTCAACCCACCAATTCCAGTCGTCGGGCGAGATCGCTGGCGAAGACACCATTCGGATCCCACTTGTCCCGTGTCGTCTTCCATTCGGCCAACCGCGGGTAGCCAGCCCTGATCACCTCGCCCGAAGTGTGCGCGTCCTTGGCCAGATAGTGACGACCACCCACCGACAACACGAGTTCGTCGAGCGAGTGCAACAACGCCGCGAGACCACTGGCGGCCGCCGGCATGTCAACCGTGAGCGTCCAGCCGGGCATCGGGAAACTGAGTGGCGCATCGTTCGACGCGCCGAAACGCTTCAGGACGACGAGCGGACTCGCCAGCCGCGACGCCACGATCCGCTCGATGATCCGGCGAAAGACGTCCTCATGTCCGAAGGGCACCACGAACTGGTATTGCACGAATCCGCCACGTCCATACAGACGATTCCACGCACCAACCGAGTCGAGCGGATGAAAGAAGGACGGAATCGACTTGATCTGGCCGACTTGTCGCGCGGGTTCCTTACGGAACCACAGTTCGTTGAAGACGCGCGACGTCAGACCGTTCACGAAGCCCGGGCCGGGGACGACAGGCGGCACCGTGAGGAGATGGCGTGGTGCGTACTGCAATGGGTCGGAAGCCGACTTCGGGTCGAGGTCGGAACGCCGCGCGTGATCTCCCCGCCACAGAACGCTGCGCCCGAACTTGCGACCAGTGGCCAGTAGATCGACCCACGACACCGAATAGCGGGAGTCTTCGTCGCCGGTCGACATCTCGGTGATGAGTTGGTCGAGGTCTCGACAGCGAATCGTGTCGACCGTGCAACGGCTCGTCTCTACGCGCAACAAGCGGAAGGTCGCATCGAGGACCACGCCGGTGAGTCCCATGCCGCCGATCGTCGCCCAGAAGAGATCAGAGTTCTCACCACGTGAGGCTTCCACGACGTCGCCGGCGGCGGTCAGGATCGCCATCCGCTCGACGTGATTGCCGAAGCTTCCCTCCACGTGGTGGTTCTTGCCGTGGATGTCGGACGCGATGGCGCCGCCCACGGTCACATAACGCGTTCCGGGGGTCACCGGGACGAAGTAGCCGCGCGGCACGATGAGCCGCATGAGTTCGTCGAGGCTCACTCCCGCCCCCACGGTGACCGTCCCACGATCATCGTCGATCACGGCCTCCGCGGCGCGATCAGCGATGGTGAGCACTCGCCCACCGGCGTTCTGGGCCGCGTCGCCGTAACTACGACCGAGACCGCGAACCAAGACCCCGCGTTCCGAAGAATCCTTCAGATGTTCGGCCAGGCCGTCGGCCGGCACTTCGGCCAGCAACGAAACCGACGGGCTCGTGCGACCCCAGCCCGACAACGAGGTGCGGCGGTAGTCGGGGCCCATGAGGGGCAGAGCCTACCGAGGTCGGGCTCACCGATCAGCCCACGTACACGCCCAGCCCGAAGAGCACGAGCCAGACGACACCCATCAATTGCAGGACTCGATCGGCGGCGAAAACTTCTTCGGGGGCGCCACCCTGCCCTTGTTCGATCACCAAGAGATACCGCAGCAAGGCGGCCAACATGGGCACGATCGAGAGTTCGTAGAACGGCCACGATGCGCCCGACAACTCCTTGGTGTCGAAGGCCCACGTGCAGTACGCCACGAGGGTCGCGCCAACGCTGACCGACAACACGATCCGGAGGTAGCCCAACGTGTACTGCGAGAGCGTCGAGCGGGTCGACGGCGCCTGATCACCCATGTCGCGCAATTCGGCATATCGCTTACCGGTCACGATGAACAACGACCCACAGCTCGTGCACAACAGGAACCACGTGCTCATGGGAACTCCGGTGGCCTCGGCGCCGGCGATGGCCCGGATCACGAAGCCCGAAGCCACCGCGATCAGATCGATCACGGCATGCTTCTTCAGGACGTACGAGTACGACACGGTGACGGCCACGTAGACCACGACCGCGAATCCGCTGTGCCAGTCGGGCACGAAGCCGAGTGCGATTCCGCCGAGCAGCAACAGAGTGCCGACGATCCGTGCCGTCGGAAGGCCCACCAGTCCCGCCGCGATGGGACGGTTGCGCTTGGTCGGATGCTGACGATCGCCGGCCACATCGACGATGTCGTTCCAGTAGTACGTGCCGCTCGCCGCCAGCGACAGAGCGACGAACACCACGAGCACCCGCCACAGGCTCGATCCGTTGTCGAGGACCCCGGCCGCACCCGGCGCCGCGAAAACGAGGACGTTCTTGGTCCACTGCTTCGGACGCGCTTCGCGAACGAGAGCTGTTAGGGAAGAACTCATGACGCAGCCTCCGGACGATCGGCCAGAAGAGTCTTGCCGACCAGATGCGGATATGACGCCATTTCGAGGAGATGACGATCACCACCGGAGTCCCCGTAGGCATAGACGACCCCGGGAGTGAGTCCTTCCTCGGCGAACCACGTCCGGAGCCGACTCACTTTTTCCGATCCTCGACAGTTGTCTCCGTCGAGATCGCCGGTGCAGAGTCCGGCCGCATCGACATCGAGGCGAGTGGCCAGTGCGGTGCGAGCGCCGAGAAGTTCGGCGATGTGTCGAACGTATGCCTCGTACGACGCCGACACGATCACGACGTCGTGTCCGGCTCCGAGGTGCCAACGCAGGCGGGCCGTGGTGTCGGGGCGCAACCACGACGACACCACGAGGTCGGCGAATTCGCGACCGAGTTCGCCTATCTCATCGGCCACCCGACCACGAAGGGCCGATCGCGTCAGGATTACTTTGGCCCGGTCACGATCGCGTCGCAACCCGGCGATGAACAGGGTCGGTAGACGAACGATGAGGCGGCCGGCGAACCCCCACCGCCCGGCCCGCCACAGGAAGGGCAGAACACAATCACGCGTCGTGAGGGTCTTGTCGAGATCGAAGGCCGCCACGATCCGAGCGGAGGAAACCGACGCTTGCGAGGTTTCCGTAGTCACTATCGGGATCCGATCAATCGGTCGCGCACCGCCCACCAATCGGGCCAACTCTTCGACACGACTCCCGGATCATCGACCGAGATTCCTTCGACGCGCAGAGCGAGTAGTGACCACGCCATGGCCAACCGATGATCGTGGTGAACGGACAACTCGGCACCGCGGTACGTATCGAGCGATTGCGGCACCACTCGTAGCCCGTCGTCGAGAACTTCGGCCCCGCAACCGATTCGCCGGAGGCCATCGGCGAGATCGGCGAGTCGATCGCTCTCCTTGTGGCGGATGAATCCCACTCCGTCGATCGTGGTGGGTGAATCGGCGAAAGCCGCCACTACGGCGACGGTGGGCACCAAATCGGAGCAGTCCGCCATGTCGATCTCGATGCCACTCAGTGGCGTCCGACCGGTCAATGTCGTCCGGCGGTCCCCCACCTCGATCGCACAACCCATTCGGGCGAGGATGTCGGCGAACACGGCGTCCCCTTGCAAGGAGTCATCACCAAGTCCGTCGACCGTCACCCGACCACCGGCGATCGCCGCCGCGGCGAGTGGGTACGACGCCGACGACGCATCGGCTTCGACCTGATAGTTGGTCGGCACGTAACCGCCGGCTTCGATCCGAATCATCCCGTCGGAGATGGCAATTCCCCCGGCTCCGAACGACGACATGACCGCAGCCGTCATCTCCACGTACGGACGCGACACGAGCGTCGAGGTGATCTCGATCGTGAGACCATTCTCCAAGAGCGGCGCGATCAGCATGAGCGCCGTCACGAACTGGCTGCTCGTGTCTCCGGCCAGCGCGATCGTCCCTCCGTTCATGGTTCCGCGGGCCACTCGTACCGGCAGATGACCGGCCGCGCTCTCGGCCTCCACCCGCGCCCCGAGTCGGGCCAATGCGTCGTGCAGAACCCCCATCGGTCGTCGACGCAAGGCTGACTCACCATCGATCCGAGTCGTCTCGGATCCCAGAGCCGCCACCGCGGTCAGGAATCGGGATGTCGTGCCGGCCAATCGGGCGTCGATCGATGCGCCACCGGCGAGGTCGGCGCCCCGACCCCGGACCGAGGCCTCCGATCCGCGCATGTCGATGTCCACACCGAGACGACCGAGTCCTTCGATCATGGCCACGGTGTCGTCACCGCCGGGCAGACCAGCGATCTCGCTGTGACCGTTCGCGAGGGCGGCACACACGAGAGCCCGATTGGCCACGCTCTTCGAGCCGGGAACTTCCACCGATGCATCGATCGGGCCCGAGGCTCGGCGCAACACGGGGCCGGTCATGCGAGTCGCTGAACCGAGGGTCGGAATCCCCGAGCGAGCAAACCACCGCGGAACACTTCGGTCGATGCGATGTCGACGAGGATGACCGCGATTCCCCGATCGCCCTCGACCGAGTGAACGACTTCGAAGTTCGAGATGTTCACACCGAGTTCGGCGGCGAGCGTGAACACTTCCGCGGCCGCTCCCGTGCGATCCGGAATCGGAATCCGGACCTCGGCCAAATCTTCGGGACGCGTCACACGAGCCGGCAGATTCGAGCGCGCCTCACGGGCTTCGGTCAGACGGCGACGCAATCCTTCGCGATCACCTTCGAGGACGACTTCGCGCATCTCGCCCAGACCTTCGATGAGCGAACCCAAGACTCCAGCGATGGCCTCACGGTTCTCGTCGCAGATGTCGAGCCAGATCGAAGGATGTCCTGACGCGATTCTCGTCATGTCTCTGAAGCCGCCGGCCGCGAGTCGGAGTAGTGCGGCGTGCTCTTCGGCGCGCTGACTCGCCAAGCGCATGAGGGTTGCCGCGGTCAGGTGCGGAACATGACTCACGACCGCCACCAGACGGTCGTGACGCGCCGGATCGAGGCCGATCACTTCGGCCCCGAGTTCGCTCACGATCGTGGCCACGGTGGAGAACGCCGCATCCGACGTGGCCGCCGTCGGCGTGAGCACCCACACGGCACCTCGGAAGAGTTCGGGATCGGCGCCGTCGAGCCCTTCGAGTTCGCTACCCGCCATCGGATGTCCGGCCACGAACCGCGGGTCCGCGACGTGCTCGGCGATGGCTGATTTCACCGAACCGACGTCGGTGACGATCCCCGTGGTCGCCCCCAGTGCTCTCTGCACCTCTTCCAAGGCAACCTTGGGCGGAGTGGCCACGAAGGTGACCGTTGCGTCACGGTCGAGGTCGACCGAGTCGATGATCCCGCGTTCCAGCGCGGTCGACGCCCGACCGGGGACCACATCGGTGCCGGAGACACGCCAACCAGCCGAACGTAAGGCAGAGGCGATCGAACCACCGATCAGTCCCAGACCGATCACATTGGCGACTCCCCGATTCGAGGGTTGCGACGCCTCACTCATCTCGTTCAGCGTACCGGTCACCCCGATCCGAGACCGCTCGAATCAGCGCGTTGACCTCGGCCCGAGTGAGTTCCCGAAAGGCTCCGGGCCGCAGAGAACGGTCGGCCAAGGGGCCAACACGCACGCGAACCAGACGATCGACACGATGTCCCACGGCTTCGCACATTCGTCTGATCTGGCGATTGCGCCCTTCGTGAATGACGAGCTCGAGAACTCCCGGTTCGGGCTGGGACACTTTGGCCGGAGCCGTTCGGCCGTCGTCGAGTTCGACACCTTCGCGCAGCATGCGCAGCGCTCCGGGTGACACCGAACCTCCGGTCACGCGAACCACGTAGGCCTTCTCCACGCCGTGCGACGGATGGGCGATGCGATTGGCGAGCTCGCCGTCGTTGGTCAACAGAATGAGCCCTTCGCTGTCGGCGTCGAGGCGACCCACTGGGAAGACTCGCGGTTCGCTCGGTACCAGCTCGACGATCGTCGGTCGTCCGTGCGTGTCCTGCGCGGTGGTCACGACCCCGGCGGGTTTGTTGACGAGGTAGTACACGAGTTCGGGACGTACACCCACCGGCGCACCGTCGACTTCCACCGTGTCGTGTTCGATGTCGACGCGTCGACCGAGTTCGGCCACCACTCCGTTCACCGTCACTCGCCCGGCGGCGATGATGTCCTCGCACACCCGACGGGATCCGAAGCCGAGCGAAGCCAGAACCTTCTGCAGGCGCTCACCTTGCGGAAGCGAATGCGACCGCTCGGCCCACTGCTCCCACAGCGGACGCTCGGGCTCGCGGCGCGGCATCCTCAGGCCTCGGGCGGTGTCGGCGCCTCGATGTCGGACGCCTTGGGTGCGCGCAGTCCTTGTTCGAGCGCTTCCACCACATCGGCTCCGGGAACGAAATCGACGATGGCTGGCAGGTCGTTGACGGAGTTGATACCCAACTTCTCGAGAAACGCCGGAGTGGTTCCCCACATCACGGCCTGACCCGGACCCGGATCACGGCCGACCTGGTCGATGTAACCACGACTCTGCAAGGTGCGCAGAACACCGTCGGGATCGACGCCGCGGATCGACGCGATCTGACTGCGCGAAATCGGCTGCTTGTACGCCACGATCGCCAGGGTCTCGAGCGCCGCTCCGGACAATCGCGACTTCTGGCCGTCGAGGATGAAGCGCTCGACGTACGGCGCCATCTCGGGGTGAGTTTGATATCGGTAACCGCCGGCGATCTGAACCAGTTGAAAACCGTGACCGGCTTCCTCGTAGGCCGCCGCCAACGATGCACACAACTGCTCGACGACCTTGGTCGGCTTCTCGAGGATCTGGGCGAGCAGATCGGCCGGGACCGGTTCGGTCGCGACCAGCAGAATCGCTTCGAGAGCCCTCACTACTTCGGCATCGACTTGTGTGGTCATGTTCGTCCTTCCGGTCAGCCTTCGTAGTCGTCGATCGCGATCGCGCCCACCGAGACACCCGTTTGGTCGGCGATCCAGACGATGTCGATGTCCCCGAATTTCTGACCTTGTTCGAGTTCGATGAAGCCCTGCTTGTAGAGCTCGAGCAGAGCCAAGAATCGAACGATGATCTCCAGTCGATCGACGAGATCGGCCAGGGCGTCGGAGACGTTGGCTTTGATGACCCCCACGTGGAACAGATCGACCTTGGGCTCGGGTTTGGGTGCGGTGGCCCGCAGGTAGGCCGCGTGAACGTGCTTGGGCTTCACCCCTTCCAAGAGGTCGGGCATCAGTTCGGCGAACCGTTCGTCGGGCCCGCTCACCCGCGCGTAACAACGATCGGCGTCGTCGGCCAGGGAGGCGAAGACCCGGCCGACGTCCTTGAACGTCTTGCACTCGAGCAACCGGGCGAGGAGCAGGTCGCGTTCTTCCCACAGGGCAAGTTCTTCGTCGAGATCGACGTCCTCACGACCCGGAAGAAGTCGGCGGGCCTTCAACTCCACGAGGGTCGCGGCGATCAGCAGGAACTCGGTGGCCAGTTCCAGATCGAGTGACTGCATGCGCTCGATCTCGGTGAGATACGCATCGACGATGTTCGCCAGATGCACTTCGTAGATGTCGACCTGTTCCTTCAGAATCAGGTGGAGCAAGAGGTCGAACGGTCCCTCGAAAACCGGGGTTGTCACGTCGACGGCCACGTCTCGAGAGTAATCGGCGGGCCGACAATTGCCGGACTTCCCCAGGGTCGAGACCGTTAGCCTGACGTCGTGACCCGCGTCTTGTCGTGCATTCAGCCCACCGGTGCGGTGCACCTCGGCAACTATCTCGGCGCCCTCCGCAACTGGGTCACCGGCCAATCCGAATGCGACGCATTCCACGGAATCGTCGATCTGCATGCCCTCACGGTCACCGATCGCCCCGGAATCGTCGGCCCGAGCACGCTCGATCTCGCCGCCACGCTGTTCGCCGTCGGCCTCGACCCCGAGCAGGCCACGGTCTTCGTGCAGAGCCATGTTCCCGAGCACTCCCAACTCGGTTGGATCATGGAATGCACGGTCTCCTTCGGCGAGTTGAGCCGCATGACGCAGTTCAAGGACAAGGCCGCCAAGCGCGAAGCCGACTTCGTCTCGGCCGGCCTCTTCACCTATCCCGCCCTTCAGGCGGCCGACATCTTGCTCTACGACGCCAACGAGGTGCCGGTTGGCGAAGATCAGCGGCAGCACATCGAGATCACCCGCGACATCGCCGAGCGCTTCAACCATCGCTTCGGTCAGACCTTCGTGCTCCCGAAGGCGGTGACTCCCAAGGCCGGCGCCAAGGTCACCGACCTCCAGGATCCGACCGCCAAGATGTCGAAGTCGGCCTCGTCGGATTCGGGGATCGTGTATCTCATGGACGAACCGGCGGCGATCATGAAGAAGTTCAAACGCGCAGTGACCGACTCCGAGTCGGAGGTTCGCTTCGATCGCGCGACCAAGCCCGGAGTGTCGAACCTGCTCGAGATCCTGGCGGCCTGCACCGGTCGCTCACCCGAACAAGTCGCGTCCGGCTACACCCAATACGGACCACTGAAAGTGGATGCCGGCGAGGCCGTGGTCGAGGCGTTGCGTCCGATCCAGAACCGCCACCGCGAACTCATGGGCGATCGACCGGAATTGGCACGTCTGTTGCGCATCGGCGCCGACAAGGCCCGACAGGTCGCGTCCCGCACCCTGCAGCGCGCTTACGACAACGTCGGGCTGCTACCGCTCGACTGACTTCAGACCGCGGTCAGATGTCGTCGGCCGCTCGAATGAGCCGCGCCACCGGATGATCTGGGTCACTCAGGACGGCGAGCGTCACCGAGGTCGATCCCGCCCGACGACACAGCTCCGTGCCGATGCGTTCGTGGTCGTGATAGCGACGCCAACGATCGATACGCGGCCCCAACACGGTCGCCACAACTCGCTCTCCGGTTCCGAGATTCGCGTCGATCTTGCCGATGTCGTGCAACAGTGCGGCGGCAACTTCGTCGCGGGTCGCATGTGACCGTGCCGCGACGAACCGTCGGGCGATGTGGATCGAATGACGACGATCGGGGGCGCTCATCCGACTCCAGAGTTCGAGTTCGCCCGAGAGAAGTTGGCCCTTCGCCCATTCAAGGTCGCCCGCCGTCGGTGGGCGTCGAGACAACGACGACCACCAGCGTTTGGCGAGGTGCGCCACCGAGCGATTCATCGACCCCTCGCCAGTCGGGCTCTCGGGTGAGCCTCGCGGTATTGCTCGAACAACTTCTCCTGAGAGACCCGTGTGTACACCTGCGTCGTCGAGATCGATGCATGTCCGAGCATCTCCTGCACGATTCGCAGGTCGGCACCATGGTCGAGCATGTGCGTCGCACACGAATGACGAAGAACGTGCGGCGACAGATGACCCTTGAGCCCGGCCCGTTCGCCGTGGCGCACAACCACCGCCCACGCCGCTTGACGAGACAAACGCTGTCCCCGACGATCCAGGAACACCGCTTCGGCGTCACCACGGCGGGACCAACGAACCGGAACGAGATCGTCCCGACCGGCTTCGAGCCAGCGATCCACCGCTCGCCGCGCGCAACTCCCCACGGGAACGAGTCGCTCTTTGGACCCCTTGCCGTAGAGGCGAACCATGCCGGATTCGAGATCGAGATCCCCCAGCGACAACCCACAGACCTCGGAGATGCGCGCGCCGGTCGCGTACAGAAGTTCGAGCAGGGCCCGATCGCGCAAGGCGATCGCATCTTCACCGATCACCGCGTCGATCAGACGCCCGACGTCTTCTTCGCTCAGCGGTTTCGGAATCCCGGCCGGCACCCGTACTCCGTCCACGTCAGCCGTCGGGTCATCGTTCCGCATTCCCTCGGCGACCATGAATCGGTGAAGATTTCGTATGGCCGCCATCTGGCGAGCCACCGACGAAGACGCGGCGTCCTTGCGACGAGATTGCACGAAGGCATCGATCTCCGCGGCCGTCACCGTCCCGGGCGACTTACGCTTCGCGGTGAGCCAGCTGCAGTAGCCCAGCAAGTCGCGCCGGTATGCAGCCACCGTGTTGGGCGAACGTCCACGCTCGGCCACGAGCCATGAGAGATAGTCCTCGACCTCGACGGGCACTCGCTCGGGTCGATCCGAGGCCGAAGTTCCGGCCATGTCAGTCGGAGGTCCGGCGGGCCGAAAGCAGAAGTCCGATGACGGTCTTGGCGTCTTCGATCGATCCGTCGTGAATCATCGACAATCCCTTCGCCAACGGAACCGACATGACTTCCATGTGTTCTTCCTCCGGTCCATGGGTCTCACGCGCCACCGTGCGAAGTTCGCGGGCCGAATACACATGAACCGTCGAATCGGTCATTCCGGGCGCCGGCAGGAACACGTGCAACAGTTCCCACTCCCCGGCCTCCAGACCCGCTTCCTCACGCAGTTCACGCTTCGCGGTGTCGAGAGGGTCTTCGCCAGGAACGTCGCGCATGCCGGCCGGAATCTCCACGACCATGCGGTCGACACTCGGTCGATAATGACGCAGTAGCACCACATGATCGGCATCATCGACGGCGACGACCGCCACTGCACCTTGTGAACGCACGATGTCGCGCGTGAACTCCACCCCTCCGGGGTCGGTGAACCGGCCCACGGCGACTTTCCAGATGTAACCCTCGTAGACCGGGTCGTCTCCGAGATGGCGAAAATCGGCCGGGCTCACACCTGGCGGGATTCGACCGACGAGCGTTCGGCGCTCTCGGCGCGATGACTCGCCCGGAAGTCGAGTGAGGCTCCGATGAGGTCACGGAACAACGGATGCGGGCGATCCGGTCGCGACTTGAACTCGGGATGGGCCTGCGTGCCGACCCAGAAGGGGTGATCGACGAGTTCGATGAACTCGACCAACCGCTTGTCGGGCGAGGTGCCGCTGCACAAGAAACCGGACGACTCGAATCGCGCCCGGTACTGACTATTGAACTCGTAACGATGGCGGTGGCGCTCGCTGACGACCGGCTCGCCATAGGCGGTCGCCACCTTGCTTCCCGACTGCAGAACCGCGTAGTAAGCGCCGAGTCGCATCGTGCCGCCCTTGTCGGTCACGTCACGCTGGTCGTTCATGATGTCGATCACCGGATGGGTCGACGACGGATCGAACTCGGTCGAGTGCGCATCGGCCATGCCGAGAACGTGGCGAGCGAACTCGATCGTCATGACCTGCATGCCGAGGCACAGACCGAGGCAAGGCACCTTGTTCTCACGCGCGTACTCGGCCGCGGCGATCTTGCCTTCCACTCCGCGAACGCCGAAGCCGCCCGGAATCACCATGCCGTCGAGATCGGCCAGACGTCCGGCGGCGAGCAGTCCTTCGACTTCCTCGGCCTGAATCCAGTCGATCTGCACCTTGGCGCCATGGTGGAAGCCGGCGTGCTTGATGCTCTCCACGACCGAGAGGTACGCGTCCTGAAGCTCGACGTACTTGCCGATCAGTCCGATACGAACGGGCTTGGTCGCGTTCTCGACCTTGTGCACCACTTGCTCCCACGGCGTGAGATCGGGTTCGGCCTCGATGCGCAGCACGTCGCACACGACGGTGTCGAGACCTTCTTCGTGAAGGATGAGCGGCAACTCGTAGATGTTGCGCACGTCGGCGGCATTGACGACCGCACGCTCGTCGACGTCGCAGAGATTCGAGATCTTGCGCTTCAGGCTCGGGCTCAGCGATTCCTCGCTGCGGCACACGATCACATCGGGCTGAATGCCGCGACTCCGTAGTTCGGTGACCGAGTGCTGGGTGGGCTTGGTCTTCTGCTCCCCCGACGGGCCGATGAAGGGCACCAATGTCACGTGGATGTAGCAGACATTGTCGCGACCGGCTTCCTTGCGGAACTGCCGAATCGCCTCGAGAAAAGGAAGGATTTCGATGTCACCGACGGTGCCGCCGACCTCGGTGATCACCACATCGACGTCCTCGGTGGCCAACTTGCGGATCCGACGCCGGATCTCGTCGGTGATGTGCGGGATCACCTGGACGGTCTTGCCGAGGTAATCACCGCGGCGCTCGGCGGCCAGAACCGCCTGATAGATGGAGCCCGTCGTCGCGTTGGAATTACGCGAAAGATTCTCGTCGATGAACCGCTCGTAGTGGCCGAGGTCGAGATCTGTCTCGCCGCCATCGTCGGTCACGAACACTTCACCGTGTTCGAAGGGATTCATGGTGCCCGGATCGACGTTGATGTACGGATCGAGCTTCTGCATGGTCACCTTCAGACCACGCAGTTTGAGAAGTCGCCCGAGCGAGGAGGCCGTGAGACCCTTGCCGAGTGAGCTGGCAACACCTCCGGTCACGAAGATGTGCTTCGGCATGTGAACCTCCCGTTCGGTAGCACCGATAACGGGAGATCACCATACCGCCCACCGACCCCCGGGGACGACACTCCCCGAGGCTGCTATCAGGACGAACGTGACTTCTGGGCGAGAAGTTCCCGGGCATGACGCTGAGCCGCCGAACTGTCGACCCGACCCGACAGCATCCGGGCGATCTCCCCCACCCGCTCGCCAGCCGAGAGCACCTTGGCCCCGGCGAACGTGGACTCGCGACCAGCGTCGTCGACCACCCGCTTCTCGACCGCCACGTGAACATCGGCGGCCGCGGCAACGGGACCCAGGTGCGTCACGACGAAGACCTGATGTCGTTCACCGAGTTCGTGCAACGCATCGGCCACGGCCAGAGCCGCTTCGCCACCGATACCAGCGTCGACTTCGTCGAACACCAAGATCGGTGGCCCCGAACTGAGGACTCGTCGCAACGACAGCATCGTGCGCGCGAGTTCACCGCCACTGGCCGACTTCACGAGTGGTGCGGACGGAAGCCCCGGGTTGGCCGCCAACTCGAATGTCACGTCATCGGCCGGATCGTCGCCGTTCACCGCCACCGTCACCACCGCTTTGGGCATGGCCAACTTCTGCAGATGGACGGTGACCGCTTCGGCGAGCCGGGGCGCGGCCTTCTTTCGGGCTCGGGCGACCTTGGCTGCCGCCTTGCGCTCCTCGAGGAGCACCCGCTCCCGCTCGAGTTCGAGCTCTTCCACTCGGGAATCGACCGATTCGAGTTCGAGCAGACGCTCACGCGCCGTGGCCACGAATTCCACCACCTCGGCGAGCGTCTCCCCGTACTTCTTCCGAAGGTCGCGTAGCGCCTGGCGACGGATACGGATCTCGGCCAGCTTCTCCGGATCGTCCTCACAGGCCTCGCCGATCGAACGGACGTCGCGATTGAGTTCGGAGAGTTCCGCCATGAGCGATCTCAACCGCTTCTCCACCGACTCGTAGGGGCCGCGCCCGGCCAGCCGCGCCACCGCACCCGACAGTCGGTCGATCACCCCGCCATCGGCCGAGATCTCGTGATCGAAAGCGTCAGCCGCCTCACGATGGGCCGAGGCGTCGGCGAGTCGATCCTCGAGGACGTCACCGAGCCCGACCGCATCGATCTCAGTGATCTGATAGCGCAGGAGTTCGACTTCTCGGAGTCGCGATCGTTGGTCACCGCCGAGCGCGGCGATGGCCGCATCGATCTCGGTCAGTCGAGCGCGCGCAACCCGCAGATCGGTGGTGTCGATACCGCCGAACTCATCGAGGGCGGCGCGCTGAACCGCTGCTGACAACAGGCTCTGATGCGCGTGTTGTCCGTGCAGATCGACGAGTTGGGTTCCGATCTCGGCCAACTGGCCGACCGTCGCCAGCCGACCGTTCACATAGGCGCGACTCCGACCGTCGACGGGAATCACCCGGCCGAGGATCCACTCCTCATCACCGTCCACGAATCGGCCTTCCACGCGCGCTTCGGCCGCACCGGCGCGCACACTCGTCGTATCGGCGCGGCCGCCCACCAACAGATCGATGGCCTCCACGATCATCGTCTTGCCGGCCCCGGTCTCACCGGTGACGGCCACGAGACCGGTTCCGATGACGAGCCTCAACTCCTCGATCACTCCGAGGTTCTCGATACGCAGTTCCGTCAGCACGTGAACTCAGCGATCGGTCAGGCCGAACTTCGACTTCAGGACCTGATGGAAGCGGTCGGGATACAGGCGGACGAACACCACCGGGTCGGGAGACTCGACGCACTCGACCCGATCCCCCGGTTCGAGTTCACCCACGAACTCTCCGTCAACGGCGAGGCCGACCGATCGGGTGCCGGTGACTTCGGCGATCACAGGTTCGTCGGGGCCGAGCACCAGCGTTCGGTCGAAGAGCATGTGCGGTGACAGTGGGGTCACCACGACCGCGCGCATGGTGGGCGACACAACCGGGCCCCGCGCCGACAGCGAATACGCGGTGGAGCCGGTGGGTGTGGCCACGATGAGACCGTCGGCCTGAAAGGTGGTGAACACCGACCCGTCGATGGAAACACGCAGACGCACCGTGTGGCCGGCCGTGAGTTTCTCGAACGAAGCTTCGTTG
>Ga0255083_1000058_pt1 | contig 24708 bp, 20 predicted proteins | sample Colum_Colum_RepC_FD_188460 | JGI IMG/M metagenome (GOLD analysis project Ga0255083, IMG submission 188460) | Freshwater microbial communities from Columbia River, Oregon, United States - Colum_Colum_RepC_8h | ecosystem: Environmental > Aquatic > Freshwater > River | place: USA: Oregon...
TAACAACAGCGTGCTCTTACCGATGCCGGGTTCGCCTCCGAGCAAGGTGACTGAACCTGGTACGAGACCGCCACCCAACACTCGATCAAGTTCGGCGATGCCAGTTGCAACTGGTGCACCGATTGACGCATCGATTGAATCGATGGGGGCTGGTTCACCTGCGGGAACAAGTGCCATGCCTGCGGCCAATGAAACGAGCGAGTCGTCGGGCCCCTCGACATCTTCGATGAGTGAGTTCCACGCCCCGCATGCCGTGCACTTACCGGACCACTTGGGGTGCGTGGCTCCGCAATCAGAGCAGCGATGGACGAGTCGAAGTTTGGCCACGTAGTGACTTTAGAAGCGGCCTGTTGCAGACCTTCGGCGCTGAGCGCTGGAGACCACTGTGTACAGAAAGACCATGGCAATAACCCACACCACGAGCAGCACCAGTAGCACCGGCTTGAAGAACCGCGACACCGTTGAGGCCACGTCGACAGCCTTGGTTTGCGTGGCGATTTCAGTGGTCGAGCCGTCCATGGGAATTCGCCACACCAGCTTTCCCTCTTCTTGAAGGGCGGTTGTGGTGACGATGTCGCCTGGCAACGACACCCGCAGCGTGACACCGATGGCTTGCCCGAGCTCTTGGCCGGAGCGTCGAATGTCACCGGCGTACGGCGCCGCCCCGATCAACTCGAGCGTCGCATCGTCGACAAAGGCTTCGGTGCCTCCGTTGATGGCGAGTTGTCCGGTGAAGTCCCAGGTTGAGTCGTTGTCTTTGCCAGTGCGCGCAAGAACGATGCCCTTGAGCGGGCCCTTCGGGCCATTCAACTGATTCAGAATTGCGGTCGCTTCAACCGGGTTGCCGAATGGGTGAGTGAGCAGCAAGCGCATGCCGCCGTCTTCAAGCTTCTTTGCGCCGTCGGTCTTCCAGCCACTGTTGCGGACGTCGTCGAGACGCAAGTCGGTGTCAAGACCTGGTGCTTGCGCGACGACGTCGGCATCTGCGATCACTTCAACTGTGACCTCACCGGAACCGTTCGGTTTCACCGATAGCCCAATGTTGGTGTCAACGCGACACGACGACAACAACAGTGCGGACAGAAAAAAAGTTGTCGTCGCGACGAGGCGACGTGTGCGTGACGAGGACGTCACTCGGCAGGTCCGGCTCCGTCGCCGGCAAGTTCGATGCTGCTCGGCGGCTGGAAGCCTTCGACTGCACGGAACACCAAGTGCTTTGTGCCTGGTTCCTCGGGGTTGTCTTCGCAGTCGACCACGATGATCTCACCAGCAGCGAACTGCTTGTAGAGAATCTTCTCGGACAACACATCTTCGACGAGGCGCTGGATGGCGCGACGCAGGGGACGAGCACCGAGTGTCGGGTCGTAACCCTTCTCAGCAAGATGTTCCTTGGCCGGTTGCGTGAGCTCGATACCGAGACCCTGACTCTCGAGCTGTGTGGCAAGACGCTTGATCATGAGATCGACCATCTGCACCACTTCACTCTTCGAGAGTTCGTGGAACACGATGGTTTCGTCGACACGGTTCAAGAACTCCGGGCGGAAGTGTTGCTTCAGCGCGTCGTTGACCTTTTCCTTCATGCGGGCATACGACACGGCTTCATCAGCCTTGCTGAAGCCCACATTGGCCTTACGTAGGTCAGAGGTACCAAGGTTCGAGGTCATGATGAGCACGGTGTTGCGGAAGTCGACCGAACGACCCTGGCTGTCGGTGAGGCGACCCTCTTCGAGAATCTGCAACAACGTGTTGAACACGTCGGGGTGTGCCTTTTCGATTTCGTCGAACAACACCACACTGAACGGCTTGCGGCGAACAGCTTCGGTGAGCTGACCGCCCTCTTCGTAACCGACATAACCAGGAGGGGAGCCAACAAGACGGCTGACCGTGTGTTTCTCCATGTATTCGCTCATGTCGAGCGTGATGAGTGCATCGTCGTCGCCGAACAAGAACTCGGCCAAGGTCTTGGCGAGTTCCGTCTTACCGACACCGGTGGGTCCGAGGAAGATAAACGAACCGCTCGGGCGGCGCGGGTCTTTCAGGCCGGCGCGGGTACGACGAATGCTCTGGCTGACTGCATGGATGGCGTCTTCCTGGCCAATGATGCGCTTGTGCAGCTCGGTCTCCATGTTGAGCAGCTTCTGTGTCTCTTCTTCGGTGAGTTTGTACACCGGAATGCCGGTCCAGATAGACAGCACTTCTGCGATTGCTTCTTCGTCGACTTCGTCGAACAGATCAACGCCGGATGCCTTGATGTCGGCTTCCTTTGTAGAACGCTCGTCAAGAAGTGACTTTTCTTGGTCACGGAGGCGACCGGCGTCTTCGAAGCGCTGCTCTTCGACGGCTTTCTTCTTGGCTTCTTGCACGTCTTTGATCTTGACTTCGAGTTCCTTCAAGTCGGGAGGCGTCTGCATGCGCTTGATACGCAGACGTGAACCGGCTTCATCGATGAGGTCGATGGCCTTGTCGGGAAGATGACGATCGGAGATGTAACGGTCAGCCAAGTTTGCTGCAGCGACGATGGCCTGGTCGGTGATGGTGACGCGGTGGTGTGCTTCGTACTTGTCGCGCACACCCTTCAGAATTTCGATTGTGTGTGCAACGGTCGGTTCTTCGACCTTCACCGGTTGGAAACGACGCTCGAGTGCGGCGTCTTTCTCGAGATGCTTGCGGTATTCATCGAGAGTCGTTGCACCGATGGTCTGTAGTTCGCCGCGTGCAAGCATCGGCTTCAAGATGCTCGCTGCGTCGATGGCACCTTCAGCGGCACCAGCACCGACGAGCGTGTGGATTTCGTCGATGAACAAGATGATGTCACCGCGTGTCTTGATTTCCTTCAGGACTTTCTTCAGGCGCTCTTCGAAGTCACCGCGGTAGCGACTACCAGCGACAAGTGCACCAAGGTCAAGCGTGTACAACTGCTTGCCAGTGAGAGTTTCAGGAACTTCGTTGTTGGTGATGCGTTGTGCGAGCCCTTCAACCACGGCGGTCTTGCCGACGCCGGGCTCACCGATGAGCACCGGGTTGTTCTTGGTGCGGCGCGACAAGATCTGCATGACGCGCTCAAGTTCGCGTTGACGACCAATGACGGGGTCGAGTTTCTTTTCGCGAGCAAGCTGCGTGAGGTTGCGACCGAACTGATCGAGAATTTGGCTACCACCTTTTTCGCTGGCGCCTTCGCCCTTCTCGGAAGCGGCACCACCGGAGGGCTGTGTCTCAGCCTTGCCTGCTGGGCCCTGATAGCCCGAGAGCAATTGGATGACCTGTTGGCGAACTCGACCAAGATCTGCGCCGAGTTTGACGAGAACTTGGGCCGCAACACCCTCACCTTCGCGGATGAGGCCGAGAAGGATGTGCTCGGTGCCGATGTAGTTGTGTCCAAGTTGCAGAGCTTCGCGCAGCGACAACTCGAGCACCTTCTTGGCACGTGGAGTGAAAGGAATGTGGCCAGATGGTGAAGAACCACCTTGACCGATGATTTCTTCGACCTGAGCACGAACAGCTTCGAGGGAGATGCCAAGTGACTCGAGAGCTTTCGCAGCGACGCCTTCACCTTCATGAATCAGCCCGAGCAGGATGTGCTCTGTTCCGATGTAGGAATGACTGAGCAACCGTGCCTCTTCTTGGGCAAGGACCACCACTCTGCGGGCCCTATCGGTAAAGCGTTCGAACAAGATGACCACCTTGTTGTTGTGTCCGGCACTATTCGGTGTCGGTGACGTATGCCAAGTGTACCGGCAGGGTTGGGAACAGTCATGTCGTGGTGGCGTAGCCTGACATGGTGAGCCGGTCCCCACTGCTCGATTTACCCGGCATGGATGCCGACCGCGCGCGTGTGGAAGACGCCATCCTGCGGGCTGTTCGTACACCTGATGATTACCTGACGCAGATCGCGTCCCACCTCATTTCCGCCGGTGGAAAGCGTTTGCGGCCGGTCATGACAATGGTCTCTTCCGCCGCTGACGACCGCGACGTGACCGACGACGCAGTCATGGGCGGTATCGCCTGTGAGTTGGTGCATTTGGGATCTTTGTACCACGACGATGTCATGGATGAAGCCGACGTGCGCCGTGGCGTCGAAACTGTGAACGCGAAGTGGGGCAACTTGCAGGCGATTCTCGCCGGTGACTTTTTGTTGGCGAAAGCATCTGAGATTGCTGCATCGCTCGGAACTGAAGTTGCGGGTTTGCTTGCGCGCACGATCGGTCGTTTGTGCGAAGGACAGATTCTCGAATTGCGTCACACTTATAACGTCGCTCGCCCAATGGATGCGTATCTCGCGTCAATTGATGGCAAGACGGCTTCGTTGTACGGCACAGCCGCGCGCATCGGTGGTTTGGTCTCGGGCTTTGATCGCGGGCACGTCGACGCACTAACTGCATACGGCGATGCATATGGAATGGTGTTCCAGGTCGTTGACGATGTACTCGACGTCACCGCCACCGATGAACAGTTGGGCAAGCCGGCCGGCCACGACATGGTCGAAGGTGTCTACACACTTCCGGTGATTCTCACCCTCGCAGCTGGTGGGCCAGCAGCGAGCGAACTCAACGGAATTCTGGGCAAGCCCCTCGATCACGCAGAGCGCGAGAAGGTGCTCGACATTGTGCGCAGCAACGGTGGCGTCAAGAAGGCAATCGAACAAGCACGCAGTTTCGTGGCAAAAGCACACGACGCATGTAATGCCTTGCCGTCGACCACGCGTGTCGGCGCCATGCGTGACGCACCTGTTGCTTTGCTCGACAGCGTCAGCTGAACACCGACGCAGCGGCAATACCGCTGCGTGCAGCACCTTCCATGCGTGGGCCGTCGAATGCGTCACCTGCCAAGACGAGTGGAAGATATGGATGCGCCCAACATGAGTCAGTGTGAGTGCGACGCGGTGTGGCATAGCGCCATTTCTTCAGGTGCGCTTCGATGATGTCGTCGGGGGACAGATAGGTCAAGGCCTGCTCGAACAACATTGAGTGCAAGGTGTCGTCGGGTTGCTCGTAGTTGGTTGCGGAGATAGTCGGCTCGACATGGAATGTCATGCTCGGCGCCGACGACGTCCCTTTTCTCATGTTGTCGCATATGAATGAGAAGAATTCATCTGGTGATTGCAGTGCACCAGATTCACTCACGTGCACTTGTTGCCTCAGTGTCACTAGCAGACACAATGTCGGGTCGTACTCAATATCGCGAAGGTCTGCGGGAAGTTCACCTGCAACTGGGCCAAGCAGTGTGATGGTTTGGGGCAGTGGAGCAGTGACGATCATGGCATCTGCAACAAGATTGACTGCGCGTGAGTCACGTGACTGCGCAGCAATCTGCCATTGACGATTGGCATCGTCAAAGTCAATTCTTGTGACAGTGATGCCGAGGTGCGTGTCAGTGTCACGCGCCAAGTACTTGGCGATCGAGGTCATTCCGCCAACACCCATGTAACGCGGATGCCCATCGACGTCTACGAAACCACGGCACCACTCACGAGCAACGCCTTCAGTAAGCCACTCATTGACTTCACTCGCGAACGCATCACTTCGCACCGTGAAGAACTGCGCGCCATGATCGAGAACTGCTTCGCCAATTCGTCGTGTTGCCATGCGACCGCCGACCCCTGAACCCTTGTCAAGAACGACAACCTCGTGACCACTACGCCGTAGGTTGCGCGCGGCCAACAATCCGCTGAGTCCGGCGCCAATAACGGCGATTCGCATGCAGTGAGCCTGTCAGACGGCGTTCTGCATAGCGCCACTGTGCGGTACAAACGCCGCTTCGGCACGTTTCAAAAAAGACAACAAAATACGATTGAACGTAGTGGCATGTTCGATGGTCACGCCGTGTGCTGCACCACTGATGACAACGAGTTCTGCTGTGGGAATAAGGTCCGCGAGTTCTTCTGCGTCACCTCGCGGGGTGAGGATGTCTTGGTTGCCAACCACCACAAGTGTGGGGCATGCAATCAATCCGAGCATCGCGTGAAGATCATTGTCGTCGGTGTTGACGATGGCCGTGACCTGACCGGTGAAACCCTCAACCGGGCTGATGAGCCCGAGTGGTCCCAGAATTCCCATGGCTGGCAGCAGGCGCCGGAACGAGCGTGGGCCGATCATCCAACGCGCGGCCTCTTTGCTCATGGCGGTGAGCCCATCGGTACGGGCCTTGTCGGCCCAAGTCTGCAATAGCTCTTCACGCCACGCATGATTGCGACAACTTGTCGCGACCAAGGTGAGCGAACGGATGCGATGTGGGTACTTCAAGGCGACGATCTGCGAGATGGCCCCACCCATCGAAAGTCCGACTACATGGGCCGACTCGACACCAGCTGCGTCGAGCACTGCGACTGCATCATCTGCCATCTGTTCGAGTGTGAACTCATCCGTGGGCTTGTCGCTGCGACCCGAGCCACGATTGTCGAACGCAATGGTGCGGTGCCGCCAAGCAAGTGCTGCACGCTGCAAGTTCCATGAATTCTTCTCGGCCCCAAGGCCTTGAATGAGCAGCACTGGCGGCCCATTGCGTCGACCAGTGACCTCATAGTGAAGACGAATGCCATCGCTTGCGTTCGTGAACGGCATCAGGCGACCTGCTTTTTTGCAGGAACATGTTCGATGCTTGGCCATTCGTACAGTCGTTCAATGACTTCGGTGGTGGTGTGACGCGGAGCAAAACGCAACAAGTGCGCTGCCTCGTTACTCGCTGCAAGTCGACCCCTGTGCAACACCTCGGACACGTGATCGGGAATTGGTGCGCCTGCGACACCAGACATGGCGCGTGCAGTCCACCACGCAGGACCAATTGTCGGAACGGGTACGCGACGTCCAATGAGAGTTGCACGAAGAACACTGATTGCACCGTTCGCGCAGATATTCACTACACCGTGCGCTTGACGAGTACCTGCAGACACAAACGCATCAGCAGCGTCGGTGTCTTCGACAACGCAGAATGCAGGGTTACCGAGACCATGGAATGGAACTGCTGGCATACGCAGTACGCGACCCAATGGGCTCGGAACATGCGGACCTACGACGGGAGCGAGACGCAATGTGCACGTATTCACGCCTCGGGCGGAATGCAATGCATTAGCGCGCGCTTCAAGATCTGCACATATCTTTCCGTACACCGTGGTCGGTGCGACATCGTTTTCCTCTGTAGCAATGTGTGGCGAGTGTGATGCAGCGCCGTACACCTCGATGCCACTACGTAGAACAACCGATTCCAGAGAGTCGAGTTGATGTGCAGTGTCGAAAACCGCGCGTGCAACGTTTCCGGTGGCGATGCGGGCATGGTCCGTTGCGAGACGCGCATGTGGTTCCCACACACCGACGTGCACGATGACCTGAGGTTGGAAGTCGACGATGAACTGTGACATCTGGTCGATGTCGCCGGGCATGATTCGTGTGAACGAGGCATGACGTAGTCGACGACGCGGAGGATCCATGTCGAATCCGCGGATATCTCCGACCCAGTCGGCTTGTTCAAAACGCGATGCGATTAACGAACCGAGCTCGCCACCCATTCCGGTGATGAGAACCTTTCGGCTTTTCACACCCTCAACCATACGAGCGCGGACTCCGAGAAGGAGATCAACGAATTTCGTGTACCCGAAGAATCAGTTCGCGTGACCAACTGTCCAGCTGGCGCCCAGAGATGCGTTCGGTGATCTCGATGGCCTGTGATGGATCTTCGAGCATGCCGCTCCAACGGATGTACCCACCCATGATTCCCACGATCCGATCGCCGACTTCCTCGGCGTGGATGACGATTTTTGAATCGTTGTTGATGAGGTCGCGTAACTCGACGTAGAAGACACGGAGCCACGCATCGAGATCGTCTGCGCCACTCAGTGGCCGGTGTCGATACGGCATGTTCAACTCTTGGTAGGCGTGCAGGTTGTGTGGCGCGGCAATGATGCTGACGACCAAATCGAAACGGTTCTCGCGCAGCCAGATGATTTCCTCTTGACGCCTCACGCGACGGTGATTGTCGCCGTATCCACCTGGGCGCTCGCAAATGGCGACCTTGTCCTTGATGACCCAGGTGAAGTTCCGAGGGGTGATTCCGAGAGCCCATTTTCCGCGCAATTTCGGTGGCATTCGTTTCCCTCGTCGTCCTTGTCGTCTGCTGTATCTGTCGTGATGTCGTCACTAGGGGCTCTACGACCCCATGCAACACTAGCCAATAGTTGTGAGGTGCAACCGTTGTTTCGAGCGACGAACTTCACGTCCGCCGCCTACATCACAGGCCAAAATCTCACCTCTGGCCACCGCGAGCACTCGTTCGACCGTCGCTACGTCGGGCGGATACGGATGTGACAGCCACACACGCACGGCTCGGCGTGCCAACGGTGCCGGTGCTTCTGTGAGCGCCCGTGCATCAGTGGGGTCGATCGTCGCGGAAAGGTCTTCCAAGAAGTCATGTTCGTCGCGCAGCATGTCAGCTGTACGGAGAAGTAACGGCACGATGTCACGCTGCGACATGTCGTTCATGAGCGGAAGAAGTTCGCCGCGCACACGATTGCGGAGAAACTTTGGGTCGGTGTTGGTTTCGTCGTCCACAGGTGTGATGTCGAGCGCGGCACACAATGCCCGCGTCTCGCCGCGACGAACTGCGAGTAATGGACGTCTCGTACCGGGACGCATCGCGGATAGACCACGTGTTCCGGCACCGCGGAGCAGATTGATGAGCACCGTTTCTGCTTGGTCGTCCGCAGTGTGGCCGGTCATCGTGCCGGGGGGAAGCACGTCGTATCTGGCGTCACGCGCGCGTGCTTCGAGGTTGGGGCCGGGCTCGACGGCGACGACGTGCACGAGCAATTCGACACCGAGTCGTTCAGTCACTGGTGTGATGACTTCGACGTCTCGATGTGAGTTCTCACGTAGTTGGTGGTTGACGTGATGAACCGTGACGTCCAGGCCATGCGCGTAGGCAAGTAACAAAAGTGCCATGGAGTCGGCACCGCCGGAAACTGCGACAGACACCGGCGTCGTTGGCGCAGGAAATGTGCAGCGAGATAGCAAGGAGACGAGTAATGGATGCTCGCCGTGATCAGTCACGACGTGACTCGCACGTGCCTATTGCTGTGCAGGTGGTTGGCGGTGCTTCGGCGGATGCTTCGAACCGGTCACCTTCACTACGTAGCCAACTACCGCTTGTAACACCGCACCGACACCCGCGACGAGAAGAACGAGGCCGAGCCAGAAATGCCATGGTTGTGCTGCGAACATGTGCACCAGCGTAGCCGTGCAACCCGCGCTACGGCTTTTCCTCGGTGAGGTCGTCGCCGAAACACCCACGGATCTTGTCTATGAGGCCTTCTGGCATCTCCTCTGAACGCACCTTTCGTGCAATCACCGTGCGCAATTCGGCATGGAATTCAAACGCCTGGAGACAGTCCGTGCACGCGCCGAGGTGTGTCTGAATAGTCTGCAACATGCCATCGGGCAGCTCTTTGTCGAGAAACCGCTGAAGTTCTTCGAGTGTCTCGTCACAGTTCGACATGTGTGGCGGCTCCAGTGCGGGTCTAGTTGATGGTCGATTGATTGGTGCGGCCGTTGCCTTCGGGGGGTTGAGTCAGGCCACGTCGCACCGCGTACTCGTACAACGATTTGTGCATCGCTTTTCTTCCCCGAGAGAGCCGACTCATGACCGTCCCGATCGGCACATCCAGGATGTCGGCGATTTCCTTATAGGAAAAGCCTTCGACATCGGCCAATAGCACTGGCATGCGGAAGACCTCGGGCAGTTCCTCGAGGGCTTCACGAATGTCTTCGTCGGGGAACAGGTCCATCATCTGGTCTTCGGCACTCGCCGACATGCGGCTCTGGTCGAAAGTATTCAGCCGCCTGTAGAGATACAAGTCCTCGACTTCCTCGAGGCCTTCTTCCTCCGGACGGCGCTGCTTCGCTCTGTAATTGTTGATGAAGGTGTTCGTCATGATGCGAAACAACCATGCACGCAGGTTTGTTCCCTCATGGAAGGTTGAAAAACTCCGCCACGCTTTGAGGAAGGTCTCTTGCACGAGGTCTTCTGCGTCCGAGCGATTGCGGGTCATGCGCAGGGCAACGGGGTAGAGGTGAGACGCATACTGCATCGCCTGTTCGACAAATTCTTCACGATCAGCCATGCAGAGACCTCCTCTCTGTGTCGCTTGTTCGGGACATGCCCGTGTCGTGAATGCGATGTTAGGTGGAGACTTCTTTCAGTGCCGAGTCAATGGAAGCGACGAGCTTCTCCAATAGATGCGCAAGATCGACACGTTCTTCTTCAGTGAAATTCTTGAAGATGACTTTCATTAACTCCAATCGGCGAGAACTGACCAAGTTGTGTCTTTTCCTGCCGTCATCTGTCACTGCGACTTGGACTACTCGGCCGTCATCTTTGCCACTCAATCGCTCTGCAAGCCCCATGTTCACCAGTCGTTGCACGGCACGTGTTGCAGTGCTCGGATCAACGCGCAGCTTCTCGGCAAGGTCTCCCATACGCCATGAGGGCTGTTGAACAAGCAGATCCAGAGTGTCCATTTGCCCTGGCTCGAGTGCACCGTCGCCAGTACCAAAGATGTGTTCACGCATGAGGGTGGTGGTCGCCGCCCGGCGTAATTCACGCCACGAGAGGCCTACTCGGGCAATGAGCTCAAGGTGTTCTTGGCTGTCCACATCGACCGGAGTACGAATCGATCCCATAGCGGGACAATGCTACTTCTGTTCAATTCAAGGTGTTGTTCAGCGCACAATTAGACCATGCTGGAACTAGTGGTGCAGTCTGTAGAAGGGATTTGCGTCACTTCTGAGCAATTCTCACCCCCCACATCCCCCCAAGGAGAAACACATGAAAAAGAACCTCATTGCAGCTTTGGCTGCTTCTGTCATGGTCATCGGACTTGCCGCCTGCGGCAGTGACGATGACAACGCGGCCAGCGACACCACGATGGCAGCGACTGACACCACAATGGCGGCCGAGACACCCGGCAACATCGTTGAAGTTGCATCAGCAAATGGATCATTCGGATTCTTGCTTGAAGCCGCAACGCTCGCAGGCCTCGACACCGCACTTGCTGGTGAAGGACCGCTGACCGTTCTTGCGCCAACTGATGCTGCATTCGAAGCACTTGCAGCGCAGCTCCTCGGCGAAGGTGCCACCCTCGAGCAGTTGAAGGAAGAACTCGCCAAAGACCTCGACGGTCTGACAGCAGTCCTTCAGGCGCACGTCATCTCGGGCAAGGTTCTGGCAGCAGACACCGCTGCTCTCGATGGCATGCAGGCCGACACCCTCGGTGGCGAGAAGTTAACCGTTTCGAGCAAGGATGGCGCAGTGTCATTCACAGTTGGCGCAACAGTTGCAAACGTGACCACCGCTGACGTCGAGGCAAGCAATGGCGTCATTCACGTCATCGACGCAGTAATTCTGCCAATGTCAATGCAGGGCTAATCCACAGATTCATTCCGTAGGGAAAGGGTGCGGGCCAAGCCCGCACCCTTTTTCATTTCTCGAAGTCTTCGTACGGGCAGTGACGACAGCCGTTGTGGCAACAAGAACCACGGCTTTCGTGATGTAAGCGTGTCATCACAAGAAGTTTGTTGTGCGGGTCAATGTAGAAGTCGAGACCTTTAGCTACAGCATCGTCGTGTGCTCGGACGACATCAGGGTGTAACCGACGACTCATGTAGGTCCGCGAAAACCCTTCAGCAAATTTCGAACAGCTTGTGACGCGTGTGGAGTGACAATTGAATGATCACCGCTGAACAGATCTTGTTCATGGCCAATGAAGATGTCTGGTGAATCGTCACGCGAGGTGAGTCCGGGGGCAAGCGTGATGTTCATGCCGGCGTACCAGCCGCCACCAACGGAGAATGTCTCGCCTGTGTGCGGACACGAATCGTGAGCGAGCCACAACACCAAAGGTGACACATACTTGGGGTGTAACCACTCTTGAAGTTCTTCAGACCAAGGGATTGGACCAAAACCTGAACCGGGTCGGGTCTTCGCGTACGGAGCAATGATGTTGCACACGATGCCGTGCGGTTTTCCCTCGGCCGCCATGCCACGTGTGAGTCCGATTGCGCCCATCTTTGCCATGCCATAGACCGAACCGTTCGGAACGCCGCCGAAGGCCGCACCAGAGGACACATTGACGAATCGTCCGCCGCCCTTTTCACGCATCACCTTCCATGCAGGGCGACTGACATTCAATGTTCCACGAAGTTGTGTGTTGAGTAGTGCGTCAATGCTCTCTTCGGGAAAGTCTTCGAACGGAGCCATGCGTACCTGACCGGCATTGTTGACAACGACGTCGACAGTGCCGAATGCAGTGAGAGCCGTCTGGATGATTGCGCGCCCACCTTCAGGAGTCGCGATGGTGTCGTAGTTTGCGACCGCTTGGCCGCCTGCTGCGATGATCTCAGCGACGACTTCATCTGCGGGGTTCACCTCAGGTGGGGGGGCGTTCCCATCGGTGTCGCTAATGCCAACTCCAAGGTCATTCACCACGACCATCGCGCCACGGGCGGCGAATGCCAACGCATACTCGCGCCCCAAGTTTCGGCCTGCACCGGTGATGACGACGACCTTGCCGTCGAACCGAATGTCACTCATGTTGTCTCCCCGTCGACTTCTGCCACTTTAGGTGGCAGACCTACATCTCGTCGGGGGTGATGACTCCGTCGCCGTCACGGTCGGTGCCCTTCGCCGGTGCCACCGCGATGAGCTTCTTCCACGTGTCGATATCGAGCATGCCGGTTTTGCGAAGGCCATTCTTCGTTTGGAAGTCGGCGATTTGCTTGGCGTTGTTTGATCCGTAGAAGCCGTCGAGCTCGGTCGTCAAACCTGCTGCTTTCATGACCTTCTGTGCGCGCTTCACCATGGTGCCGCTATCGCAGGTCTCAAATGGGAGGTACTCATTCTGCACCCACTCGCCCTGGCACTTGCGGGTTAGAGATTCTTTGATTGCCTCGGCACTTGGTTCACATCCGGTGAAGGAAACGAATCGAAGTTCGCTGTTTGCATCCCACAAGGTGCATGCAATCTTCGGCGGGAGAACGTCGTCTTCAGTTGCGACAGCAGCCTTGTCTGTGCGGTAACACAGGCGCATTGGCGTGACCATTGGCTGATCTTTGCGACACATGGTGTTTGTGCCCCATTTGCCATTCACCCGTTTGAATAGCGATGCCTCTCGGCAACCATCGTCTGGACAGTTCCACGTGTTCTTGTCGGTGTTACCTACACCGAAGTTCTCGGTGCACTTGTCCATCTTGACTTTGGTCTTCATGTCGGCACCGATGGCATCTTCGTCACACTCGATGGCTTTTTCGTTGATCATCGACACTGCAAGGGTGGTCGTCGTCAAGGACAAGGTGGATGATGTTTCCGCGGTCGCATCTCTGGCGACAGTTGAGTCCGTGACCGTTGACGTGGTGTCAGACGATGCTTCGCCACACGCAACGAGCCCCACCGAGCAGACAATGGCCAATACGAAGCGCTTCATAGGCTCAGTAGCGTATGCGCGTGATTCAGCTTTCCGTCGGTGATACGACTGCGATCGTTGCGCCAGAGCACGGTGGTCGGTTAGCGAACATCATGCACCGCGGGGTTGAATTGCTGGTCGGTCCAGAACATGCTGCCGATGGCGTGTTTTCTTGGGGCTGCTACCCGATGGTGCCATGGTGTGGTCGAATCGCCAATGGTCGGTTCTTGTGGAACGGACGGGATATTCGTCTCGATTGCAATGACGGAACGCATGCACTGCACGGCACAACATTTGACACGAGATGGAGAATCGTCGACGTGACAGACGATGTTGTCATCATGAAAAGTGCGCTCACTTCAAAAGGCTGGCCTTTCTCTGGCATTGTGACGCACTCAGTGTCGGTCGTGGATGGCGGCGTCCACATGACACTCGAAGTAGCAGTTGATGAACCTGCACCTGTACAAGTGGGCTGGCATCCGTGGTTCATGAAGCCGGCATCGCTACACACCACCTTTCGGTCCATGTACGTTCGTGCGGATGATCATTCGACGACAGCGAAGGTGACGAACCCGTTATCACCACCATGGGACGACTGTTTCACCGATGGTGTCGTTAAGCCATTTCTTATAGGGGATGTCAATGTGTCGCTCGAGAGTTCATGTGACCACTGGGTTATCTACGACGAGCCTGCGCATGCGACGTGCATCGAACCTCAGTCAGGGCCGCCAAACGGAGTGAACTTTGGTGTTATCGATGTGATCACACCAGACACACCGCTACGACACTCATTTACGATTCATGTGATCTGAAGAGTTATCTACTGATTCAGCCGAGAATGTAGCCACGCACAAGTAGAAATCCGAGAACCAGGGTCACCACTCCGAGAAGACGTGAAAGAAAGGTTGAAGGCCACTCGCCGCCTTCGCGACCAAACCAGTCGATGACACCAAGTATGTGTGAGGGGACACCCATAAGTACAAAGGCATACAGCAACATGTCAGGAGAGTCAGCGAACTGACTGTTGATGAATGCGCCCCACCAGAGTGCAAACAAGAGAACTAATACGACGCGGGGCAAGTTGCGGGGAACGAAGCGATGGAGCATCGGGACGTTCGGCCAGTTCGATGAGAATTCCCCAACAATCTTGGGTGCAATGTAGAGCAGTGTCCCGACCCAGAGTGCCCAGTTGTTTCCGATGAAGGAGCCCGCAACAATTACGAAGATGACCGTACGTACAGACGTGGCAAACATGCGCTGAAGCAACGATGGGTCTTCGTGCTCCTTCAGTTCGACAAGCCGGAGCCGCTGTGGAGCCAAAGAGAGGGCGATGTTCTCAAGTGCCCATCGAACGAGCAATGCAACAAGGACGACGATGTGGACAGAGTCGACATGTGCAGTCGGTTGTGAGCCTTGACCAATCAGTGCAGGAATCATCGAGTACATGGTCCCTGCCGCCCACGCTCCGAATATTGACAGAAGTACGACGTCGACGGCGAGAGTCCATGCGCCTCTGTCGTCACGGGATGTGCGTCTAAAGGGCCGGGTCGCTGCCGCGACGAGAGGTATGCCAAATGCGAACACGGCGAAGCCGAGAAATCCGCGAACCGCAGCAAGTGAGTCAAGACCGCCTCCGATGACGGTCGTTAACCCAAAGGTTGCCACGAAGATGGCACCGGCAAGAGAGTCGAACACGCCGATGAGTGCAATGGAGATCAGAAGGATCGCAGACGGCACAGCGATTGTCTGGTTAATGGCAAGCGCACAGACAACTCCGAGAACCATTCCAGCTACTGGAAGCAGTAGCCCACCGATACCGGTGATGGCGCGTAGATACGAAGCGTCATCGATGATTCGTGCGGCGAGGGGTGAGTATCGGTTGCACAATGCAGCCGAGCGGACAAGGGTCGCATCGACCACCTTTGAATGTGGCGGCCTAATCCGGTCAGTTCGATCGTCGCGTGTGCGGTCGGCGAAACCTGTGGCGACCGACGACACCTCACCGCCCGAGCTCTCTCCTTCGGTGCTCTCTTCCACTTGAGCGCTCTCATCGCCGGCAGAGGAGGGTTCTTCGCGTGCGCTCGCCTCGGTGGAAGAAGCGTCGTCACCGTTTCCATCGCCGGAGGATGACTGTGTCTTCGGCCGTCCGGCCACAGCCAACAGCGCGAGAGCATTCGCAATGAGGCCAATCGCTACAGGCTGATCATCAGGTTGTTCATTCTCAGGAACCAATTCGTTCACATCGCTGGTGGCGCTGACTGCGGACGTATCGGCGAAGGCGGGTACCTGCACCTCGATCTTGAGTTCAATGACCCGGAGAGTGCCGTCGGGTGCGATGCCAATCAGCTGTGCGGTGTGTTCGCCAGCTTCGACTGATGAGTCAACTACATACGACTCGTCGAATGATCCGGTGGCATCGACGGACAACTTCCCGAGTTCGCGTGGTGTGGAGAACAGCCATGCAGACGCTGGGCTCCCGGGCAAGAGACCAGAACCAGAGAAAGTTAGGAGGTCTGAGGGCTCGAACACCAATATGCCGTTCTCATTGATTTGACTGTTGCGCTCGACCTGTGATTGCGCACCAAGGACAATTCGTAAGCCATCGCTTGTCGTGACGATGCTTTCCGTGTTTGATCGCTCAACTCGCGCCCATCCACCTTTGGGAAGTCCGATCACACTTACTGGACCATCGGTCACTCGTTCGCGTCCGATTGAGTCGTAGGGAATGAGTGAATTGGGAAGCGTCGACGTGGTTGTAGTTGTGGAGATTCGTGGTGCAGTCGATGTGGTCGTAGTGATGATTGGGGTAGCCACAACTGTGGTTGTGGTGGTGCTGGTCGTCGTGCTTGCGGATTCGATGGTCACGACAAGTCCGGGACTGGTGAGAGATGCGTTGCCAGCACGATCGACAATGACTGACGTGACTGTCCACGTTCCCGGTGTGAGCGTCGATATTGCGCAGGACGACGACGTTGTCGAGAAATAGGTACATGCGACAACGTCAGTGCCTTTGGTCGCTGACACTGTGACTGTTGAATCTTGTTCGGCATTCGAAACAGTGAAAGTGGACGTAGAAGCGACCGTGGGGGCCGACTCATTAGATGGTCGCACCGTATCGATTGTGAGCGTGAGAGTCGCAGATGCTGGTGATGCCACATTGCTGGTGTCGACCCGTGCAGCAGACACGGTCCAGCTGCCATCCGCCAGTAATGGCAGATCACACGATGTGACAGAGGACATCGCGGTGAAGACACACGAACGGTTGTCGGAGCCTTTCGTCGCGGTGACCGTCACTGTGTCTCCAGTACTTGTGCCGGAGACATGCAGTGTGGGGGTGTTGTCATTGGTGACGTTGTCGTCAGATTTGTCACCTGAATCTGAAGAAGTCGCCAGATCAGGCGTCGACGGTGCTGAAATGACGACCGGCGCGAGGACCCGAATTGAATTCGACGTCGCAGTGGTGGCACCAATGATGTTCGTGTGGGTTTCGACCGCGCGGTAGTAGCCCGGGGCTGCCACGGTGAGTGCGTTGGTGTTCGCACCAGACACATTGGTGTATGTGACTCCATCATTTGACACCTGCCACGACCATGACGGTGCTCCTGTACCTGACCACATACCGGCTGTTGCGGAGAGAACTGCTCCGACTGTCGTCGCTCCCGAGATTGTCGGTGCAGCGGCATTCGATGGAATGACGATGCCGGGCGTACGGCCACTTCCGGCTGACGTTGCTCCGTTGGTGAGAAGTGCGATGTAACTCGAGCCACCGCCACCGCCACCGTTGTCACCGGCTCCGCCTCCGCCGTACCATCCGCCGCCACCGCCACCACCTTCACTGGCAGCGTTTCCACTAAGAACAGTTCCTGCGTATCCACCTGCGTATTTGATTCCTGCGACACCTGGTTCGGTCGGGTGTGTCGCGCCGCCGGACACTTGTGTGCCACCTTGTCCACCTGACCCAGATCCCGAGGCACCGATAAGTCCACCGCCTGCACCACCGCTAGACGTATAGCCACCGCCACCGCCTCCACCAGCGGTCAACAAGTCATCAGTGTCACTCGCGAGACGAACCGCGCTTCGTCCACCACCGGAGCCGAACGAAGATCCATACGTTGTCGTTCCTTGACCTGATGCTCCACCACCGAAGCTCGCATTTCGTCTTTCCTCGGCGTTGGTGCTGACGGCAACATCTGCGGGGCTCTGCCTAACTCCACCTTGACCGACAATGATCGTGAACACTTGACCTGCAGTTACACCGTATGTTCCCGTGGCGTATCCACCACCGCCACCTGATGCTGATGTGGAACTACGTCCGCCGCCGCCACCAGCACCGATGGCGTAAAACACAACAGAAGTGATGCCTGTCGGAACCGTCCATGATTGAATGACGCCCGTGAAGTTGAACGTCTCGAATTGCGAGTTGTACTCAATGACAACGCAACCATGACCACCTTGAGAGAGTGCATCGGATGAAACTTGACCGCCGAAGCCCACACCACTCGTACATGTAGGTGATGTCGCCGGTGCTGCACCCACGCGCGAAAAGTTTCCATCTAGACCTGTTGATGTCACCAAGAAAGTCACGATGAGAAGCCGAACAAAGCCACGTGATTTTTTAATCCGAGCTTTCTTGCGGAGCACGATTACAAAGTAGGTCTTTGACGAAGGTTAAAATTTTTCCGGCTCGACGTTCGACTGCTCCAAACGCGCGTGGCTGAAGGCTATTGCGGGTGCGTCACTTCCATGTGGGGTAGTCGTCAAACATCAACGTCAGATACGACCTAAGTCGCACGACGTAACGATGGGAGTTGACGATGACTGAATCAGTCTGGCCGAATGGATGCAAGAACCGCCTGAGTCGAAATGGCGTTCCAGGCATCTAGGTCAACGTGGCCGTCAGTCATCTCCGCAAAAAATCTGCCAGTGAGTTGTCCGTGCAGCCAGAAGGCCAGTGCGGTTGGATCGACGTCGAGTTTTACCCAGCCATTTGACTGGCCCGTTCGGATATTGTCGGCAACAGTTGTTAGGAATTTGACGTTGATGTCATTGATCGCAGACCGAAGTTCGGTATTGGTCTGGGCAGCCCCCAATACGGCGACACGAATCGAACGTGCCCGTACCCTCTCGGGTGCAAAACTCCACTCGAGAGTCATCCTGAAAGACCTCTCGTAGTCCTCGCGACTTTGAACCATTCGCATCACGGCTTCGGGTGAAGGATCCATCAGAAGGTTTCGTTCGTACCACACGATGTACGCCGCCGTAATCAGCTCTGCACGATTCTCGAAGTGGTGATAGACCGCTGGCTCGGACACCCCGAGTGCAGATGCGACCAACGCCACTCGAACTGATGCCTCACCGCCGACTTCTATCATCTCGATCGCTGCGTCGATCATTCGAGACCGCGTTGGTGATAGCCCCGACATATGCATGAGAATAGTTTTCACCCAGCAAGGCAAGGGTCGCTGGGGGCTTCGGTTCCCCTGATTTCGATGGTCTTCGTTATACGAGTCGCGTCGGCCGGTTGATCCAAGGTGTATCTACCTTAATTTCAATAAGGTAGATGCTACGGTGCACCGCGGTGGAGCGGTTTGTCGCCAGCATTCTGGACGCGCAGGGAACTCGCCATGTCGACATTCGGGTTCGGACCAAATCTCCTAAATCATCGGCTCTATCCACACTGAAGGTACGAGCACGAGTTCGCACCCAGAGCCGTCAGTCGACCACTGTTACGTTGCAACTTCGGGCAGCCACCATGGCAAGTTGCCCACCGGGGACTGTCCAGACCGGCGTATCCCACTCACTGCATGAATTGTCGTTTGAGGTGCAACCCAATTTGTCGTGGTCCACGGCAACGATTCATGTCAATCGGGCCCATGGAGAGCGCCGAATTCTTACCCACGCTTTCGTTGCAGGTCGGTCAATGTCGTCCTCGACGCCTGCCAGAACCACACACTTGGCCTTGTCGACCATCTTCACCAGCGTCCTTTTGGTGATCGGTTCATTTATCGTCGCCTCTGAAAGTTCGAAACAGCACGGCAATGCTGCTTTAGCAGCCGAACCACTTCAGTCATCTGAATTGATAACGGATACATCACCGCTTGCGACTCGCGTCGAACCACCTGTCCCACTAGAGGCTATGACAGTGGCATCACCCAACGGTGTGCTGCAGCCCATGACCGACACAACCGAGTCTCTTCTTTTGGCTGGGATTCCGGACGACGGCAGACCATATTTAGTCATCCCACGGTTGCACTTACGTATGCGCATTCTGAATGGCGTATCTGATCCAGAACTTGGTAGGGGCGTGGGGTGGTACAGAACCACTGCTGCGCTCGGGGACAAAGGAAATCTTGGTCTTGCGGGACACCGCACAACTAAGCCGGCCCCTTTCTACTTTCTCGATCGCATGCAAGTCGCCGACTCAATCTTTGTCGTGCACGAAGACGACATCAACCGTTACGAGGTAATTCCAAATGGAGAGGGCGCACCGACTTTCAATGTGTCACCGAGCGATGTCTCCGTCATTGGTTACATCGGATTCGACTCAATAACACTGACCACCTGTACACCAATCGGCACAACGAATGAGCGGCTCATTGTCCGCGGACGTCTTCGTGCCACGAAACCATTCCTCAGAGGAGTATCCAATGGCTAATGAAATTGATCTCACATCAAACGACACTGGGGAGATAGCCCGCGAGGTCATCGTCTCGAAGATGTCGAACCAACAGAGGGCCCTAGTGTTGCCCGACCTGAAGCCCCGTCGAGGAAGATACAAAGCAAGTGATGTCGAACAGGCATTCCGCGATGTTGCGCAGCAAATGGATGACTTCCAGACCCTGGTCACTCAAGAGGTTCTTCAGTTGCTGACGATCCTGATTACTGAGGTGTATCGCGACACCCAACGGATGCGTGACACTGCAGCGTTCGAGACGGAGGACCTTCGGAACTCGACTGCGGCCGACATTGATGCTGCCCGCGCCGAACTCGCTGAGGAGCGGGCAGCATTCGACAAAGAGGTAGAGGAGATCAGGTCAAAGTCGGTTAACGATGCGACAGAAACTCTACTAATGGCTCAGATCGAAGCTGAACGGATAATCGACGATGCAAAGGCACAAGCCGGTGAGCTGTACGTCAAGTTCGAGAAGTTGCGCCAACTAGCTGCAGAAGTAACAAGCGTTGTCAACGACAACCCCTGATTACTTCGTGTAAGCCAAGCTCCGCTTCATTTTCGGCACCATCCCAAAGTCCAGCGAGTTATCAACTTCACCAATCGCAAGCTGACGGGAGACAGCCATATTCGTGGATGAATTTCTCTCTCTACCAGGCAGGTCAGGAATGGTCGAGCGGTAACCAGGTGGATACGTGACACGCACCATGTACTTGCCTGCCGGCAAGTTCGTGAAGCGGTACTTCCCATATTTGTTGGTGACCAACGATGCCACTGGATCCCCAGATAGATCCCTGGCTGGTTTGCCTCCAGCCGTGAATAGCGACACCCTTACGCCAGCGATGCCGTAATCTGCTGGGCCCTGGTACCCGTCACCGTTCAGGTCACGCCAAACCAAATCACCGACAGAAACCGACGGAACGTTTGGCGGGATGATGGTTGGGATGAGTTCTGCAGTCGTCAACCCGGGTCCGTAACTGCCCGACCAGTTGTTCGCAATCTGGTAAGTCACGGGTTCTGTCACCTGGCCGACGAACCCCTTGCGGTGTACGAATGTGACCACACCGGTCTTGGTATCAACCGTGTACTTACCGTCTGCGGTTGTCAAACTCGTTAAAGTGCACGCTTCTGGTTTAGGAGAAACCGCACTGCTCGTAGCCATCTTCTGGGTTCCGCAGAACCGGATGCTTGATGGAACCAACGAGACAGGCCGAAGCGAAGTACTAGAAGTTGTGACTGCATCGGTTGTTGCCGAGTCATTCAGCCACGGCTGCAGTTTCACAACACGACCCTGCATCGCACTTCCGGTGTCCAGCAAAGCCTGGGGAATCGGAGGTGGCACCACAGTCGGTGTCAGCGTCGCAGACACTATCTGGCCGAGAACGTCAGCTACTTGGTACCGGACTGGCGTAGCTACGGTTCCAATGAAAGTCGGGAGAGGGTCAAATGTGACTGTCCCGTTTGTGCCCAATGTGTATGTGCCCTCACCCGACACTGTCACCGACATCTTGTCACAATTGTTTGGTGTCTGCACTGGCGACACACTGCACAGGCGAATTGTTGATGCATCAGCCGGGACAGAAGCGAGGAATGTGTCGTTGGCGAGCGGTGTCAAGGTTTGGTTGACATCCCATTCATCCCTTGATGTGTCATCAGTGGCCGAAGGCGGCAATGGAATGATGGGAGTGAGAGTGCTTGAGGCAGTCTGACCAAGCACATCGGTGACGCGGTACGTCACAGCAGACTTTGTTCCTGCTGTCGCAGTGGAGAGCGCCGTGTAGGAGACAATGTTGGTTGTCTGATTCAACGAAAAAGTTCCCTCGCCCGGAATGGTGACGGACGTGCCGCATGTCGATGTCGCAGGATCCACGATGCATGTAGCCCCGGCGCCTGACGTCACTAACCCCGTCCCGGTCGCGAGACCAGAAGTACCTGTAATCGTGGTGAAGGTTGCAGTTCCACCAGGTACCACGAGCTTGGTGTCGGGTGTGGCTGTTGGGGCAGCCGGTGCGGACACCGTTGGGGTGATGGTCGCGTGGACGGTTCTGTCAAGAGTGTCAGCCACCTGGTACGTCACCGGAGTTGTGACGGTGCCTGTGAATGTTGGTTCGGGATCGAATGTGACAGTTCCGTTCGTATTTACTGTGTAGGTGCCTTCACCGGGCACGGTTACTGATGTCTTGTCACAGCTGTTTGGTGTTTGTAGCGGTGACTGGCCACACAATTTCACCGTCGATGCCACCAGCGGTGAACTCACAGTTCCTGCACTGTCGTTAGAGAGAATCGAGATGACTTGATTTGTGTCGAACGGCCCTGACGAAAGGTCGTCTACTGCGGTCGGTGGTGGAGGGACTATAGGAGTCAACGTGCTTGTTGCGGTCTGGCCGACCACGTCGGTCACTCGGTATGTGATTGGGGTCTTCGTACCCGATGTGATTGATCCTGATGCGGCAAACGTGACGACACCTGTTGACTGGTTCAACGTCCAGGTTCCCTCGCCCGGAATGGTGACGGACGTGCCGCATGTCGATGTCGCGGGATCCACGATGCATGTAGCCCCGGCGCCTGAGGTCACTAACCCCGTCCCGGTCGCAAGACCGGAAGAACCCGTGACTGTGGTGAACGTAGCCGTATCACCAGCAAGCACCAGTTGGGTTTGTGGAGTAGCAGCAATGGACGGAGGGTTGACCGTCGGTGTAACTGTTGCGCTGTCGATTCGGTTAAGAGTGTCAGCCACCTGGTACGTCACCGGAGTTGTGACGGTTCCCCTGAATGTTGGTTCCGGATCGAATGTGACGGATCCGTCTGTGTTCACTGTGTAGGTGCCTTCACTGGGCACGGTTACTGAAGTCTTGTCACAGCTGTTTGGTATTTGTAGCGGTGAAAGGCCACACAATTTCACCGTCGATGCCACCAGCGGAAAATCAGTTGCTCCAGCAGTGTCGTTGGAAAGGATGGTGAGTGTCTGGTTCGTGTCATGTGGACCTGTTGACACATCGTCATTTGCCACTGGTAGCGGAGGAGCTCCCACCGTCGGCGTGATTGTTGCGCTGTCGATTTGGCCCAAGGTGTCTGCTACTTGATACGTCACCGGAGTTGTGACGGTTCCCCTGAATGTTGGTTCCGGATCGAATGTGACGGATCCGTCTGTGTTCACTGTGTAGGTGCCTTCACCGGGCACGGTTACTGATGTCTTGTCACAGCTGTTTGGTGTTTGTAGCGGTGAAAGGCCACACAACTTCACCGTCGACGCCACCAGCGGTGCTGATGGTGCACCGGCTGTGTCATTTGAGAGGATGGTGATTATCTGATTCAAGTTGTACGGACCAGATGACGTGTCATCGAGAGCAACCGGTGGTGGTGCAACGGTCGGTGTGATTGTTGCGCTGTCGATTTGGCCCAAGGTGTCTGCTACTTGATACGTCACCGGAGTTGTGACGGTGCCGGTGAATGTTGGTTCCGGATCGAATGTGACGGATCCGTCTGTGTTCACTGTGTAGGTGCCTTCACCGGGCACGGTTACTGATGTCTTGTCACAGCTGTTTGGTGTTTGTAGCGGTGAAAGGCCACACAACTTCACCGTCGACGCCGCGAGCGGTGCTGATGGTGCACCGGCTGTGTCATTTGAGAGGATGGTAATCGTCTGATTCGAATCCCAGTTACCTGATGACGTGTCGTTCGTGGCAATTGGTGCCGGTGGAACCACTGGTGTCAGGGTGCTTGTTGCGGTCTGCCCGACCACGTCGGTCACCTGGTATGTGATTGGGGTCTTCGTACCCGACGTGATTGATCCTGATGCGGCAAACGTGACGACACCTGTTGACTGATTCAACGTCCAGGTGCCCTCGCTTGCAATGGTCACCGATGTACCGCATGTCGATGTTGCGGGATCCACGATGCATGTAGCCCCGGCGCCTGAGGTCACTAACCCCGTCCCGGTCGCGAGACCGGAAGAACCCGTGATGGTTGTGAATGTAATTGTCCCACCTGGTAGTACAGCCTGCGTCTCGGGTGTCGCAGCCGGCGCAGTTGGGGGTGCAACAGTTGGCGTGATTGTTGCGGAGACGACTCTGTTGAGAGTATCTGCAACTTGGTAGGTCACCGGAGTTGTGACGGTGCCGTCGAATGTTGACTCTGGGTCGAATGTGACGGATCCGTCTGTGTTCACTGTGTAGGTGCCTTCACCGGTCACTGTTACTGATGTCTTGTCACAGCTGTTTGGTGTTTGTAGCGGTGAAAGGCCACACAATTTCACCGTCGCTGCCACAAACGGGAAGTCGGATGCGCCGGCTGTGTCGTTCGACAGAATCGTAATTGTTTGATTCGTGTCGTGCGCTCCACTGGATGTGTTCGACGTTGCAGAAGGCAGGGGTGGATCTCCCACCGTCGGTGTGATTGTTGCGCTGTCGATTTGGCCCAAGGTGTCAGCCACCTGGTAGGTCACCGGAGTTGTGACGGTGCCGGTGAATGTTGACTCTGGGTCGAATGTGACGGATCCGTCTGTGTTCACTGTGTAGGTGCCTTCACCGGTCACTGTTACTGATGTCTTGTCACAGCTGTTTGGTGTTTGCAGTGGCGACAGGCCACACAGTTTCAC
>Ga0255083_1000059_pt1 | contig 24708 bp, 25 predicted proteins | sample Colum_Colum_RepC_FD_188460 | JGI IMG/M metagenome (GOLD analysis project Ga0255083, IMG submission 188460) | Freshwater microbial communities from Columbia River, Oregon, United States - Colum_Colum_RepC_8h | ecosystem: Environmental > Aquatic > Freshwater > River | place: USA: Oregon...
CATGCTCGACACCTCGATCTACCAAGGCATCAGTGAACCGACCCTCGATCGCGGTGTCGGCTGGTGGCCGGGCACGGCACTCCCCGGCAACGTGGGCAACATCGTCCTCGGCGGGCACCGCACCAGCCACGACAGGCCGTTCCGTTATCTCGATCTGCTCCAGCCCGGTGACGAGATCGTCTTCACGACCACGCTCGGTCGTTTCGTGTACACGGTGTCCCGAACCGAGATCGTCGAGCCCGAGGACGTCTGGATCATCGATCAGACCGAGAAGGCGACCGCGACTCTCTTCGCCTGTCATCCACCGCATTCGGTGAAGCAACGCATCGTCGTGTTCGCCGACTATGTGTCCGGAACTCCGACATGACCGTCACATCCGCGCCACGCGAGTCACGTCGCTCGTTGGTGCTCCGTGCGATCGCCGCCGGTGGCCTGATCGCCCTGTCACTTCCGCCATGGGGTTGGTGGCCGCTCGCCGTGGTCGGTCTGGCGTGGTGGACCCGTCTCGAACATCGCGCGGAAGGACGACGTTTCCTCGTCGGCTTCGGCGCCGGTATCGGCTGGTTCCTGCCGGGGCTGGCCTGGATGTGGTTCCTGACCGCGCCCGGCTACCTCATCGCCGCCGTACTCTTCGCTCTTCTGCACGGTGCCGCCTCGGTGATCGTGGGTCGGGTTCCGAGCCACTGGCGCGTCATCGCGGCACCGAGTGCGCACGTGCTCGTCGAATCGCTACGCCTGGCGTTTCCGTTCGGTGGCGTTCCCCTCGCCTCGATCGCCATCGCGCAAGTGGCCGGACCGTTGGCCACTTTGGCGAGCGTGGGTGGCGTGATCCTCTTGTCGTGGTTCACGTGGCAACTCGCGTCGCTCATCGCTCTGCGTTCGACCACATCGCGTTCCATCCGACGCCCAGTGGTGCTCGCCCTCATCGCACTGCTCGTCGTGTCACGACTCGCCCCCGATGGCGAGAACACCGGCGAGACCCTGACCGTGGCCGCGGTGCAAGGCGGCGGCCCGCAGGGCACCCGCGCGATTCACACCGACCCCCGCGACGTCGTCGAACGACACCTTGACGCCACGCGAACCCTCCTCGACTCTGGCGCCACACCCGATCTCGTCGTGTGGCCCGAGAACGTGATCGACGTCGCCGAATTCGAACGCAGTCGTGAGATCAACGAGGTGGCTCGACTGTCGAGCGAGTTGGATGCGCCGTTCCTGGTGGGCATCACCGAAGACGTCGACGCCGAGTCCTTCACCAATGCCCAAGTGGTGGTCGACTCGTCGGCGACGGTTCTCGATCGCTACGACAAGGTCCGCCGGGTTCCCTTCGGCGAGTACATGCCACTGCGCGGCTTCCTGCAGTCGCTCGGCGCGCCAGTGGATCTCGTACCCCGTGACGCAGTGGCCGGCACCGGAACGGCCGTCCTTTCGGTGCCCGCCGACATCGGTCAGGGCATCAGCGAGTCGACCCGTCGGGCCGCGGTCGTGATCTCGTGGGAGGTGTTCTTCGGTGGGCGGGCCCGCGAGGGCGTGAAAGCCGGTGGTGGCTACATCGTGAATCCGACCAACGGATCCAGTTACACGTGGACCATCCTGCAATCGCAACAGGTCGCATCGTCGCGACTCCGCGCGATCGAGACCGGACGTTGGGTCGTGCAGGTCGCGCCCACCGGATTCAGCGCCTTCGTCGATCCGACCGGTCACGTCCACGATCGCACCGCGGTGAGCGAGCAGAAGGTCATCACGCACGAGATCGACGTCCGTCGTGGGCGAACGATTTACGTGAACACCGGAGATGGTCCGTGGATCGTCGCACTCGTCGGTCTGCTCGCCCTCGCCGTCGTGGGAGAGCGGATCAGATCTCGATCATCACGGTCGTCGGACCGTCGTTGACGAGCGACACCTTCATCGTCGTACGAAAGCGACCGGTCGCCACGTCGGCCCCCAGTGATCGCAAGGTGTCCACCACCCGACGAACGAGTGGTTCGGCGACCTCGGGTCGCGCGGCGCCGATCCAACTCGGGCGGCGGCCCGAATTGGTGTCGCCGTAGAGCGTGAACTGACTCACCACGAGAATCGCCCGCGACGTGTCCTTCACGGCGAGATTCATCACGCCGTTCTCGTCGTCCATGATTCGAAGGTTCCAGATCTTGTCGGCCAACTTGTCGGCGACGCGCTCGTCGTCGGTGTGCGTGACCCCCACCAGAACCGCGAGACCCGGTCCGATCTCGCCGACGGTCTCGCTCACTCCATCGACGATCGACTCGACCGCGGCCGACTCGACCCGTTGCACCAGTGCTCGCACCGCCCCATCGTGCCACGCCACCCGACGGGAAGGTCAGAATGAACAGGTGATCGAGCTCCGCTCCGGACGTGCGTCGTGCACGGTCGCCCCCGCCCACGGCGCCCGACTCGCCCAACTCACCATCGATGACCATCCGATGCTCGTCGACCGCCACGACGACTCGCTGGGTTGGGGCTGCTATCCCATGGTTCCGTACGCCGGCCGAGTGCGGAACGGACAGCTCAGTTTCCACGGGCAACTTCACGAACTCCCCCGTCGACTACCTCCGCACGCCATCCACGGAACGGTGTTCGAGAAGGAATGGACGCTCGAGGAAAGCTCGACGCGACATTGTCGACTCGTCACCGATCTCGCACCCGGTTGGCCCTTTGGTGGCACGGTCGTGCACGACGTGGAACTGCACGACGATCGATTGACCATGCGGCTCGCGGTGACCGCGACCGCTGACATGCCGGTTCAGATCGGCTGGCATCCGTGGTTTCGCAAACCTGCGGATCGACGACTCGGATTCGCGGCGTCGTTCCGTCGCGATCACGACGGCATCGCTCTTCCCGAACGCGTCCACCCGGCCGCCCTGGGGCCCGACGGCACCAACGACGACTGTTTCGCCGATCCTGACGGAGTCTTGAGAATCACCGTCGATCATCACGATCTCGTGTTGTCGAGTTCGTGCCCCTACTGGGTCGTGTACGACCAGCCGCCGTCGGCGACCTGCGTGGAACCCCAATCCGGCCCGCCCAACGGCATCAACGACGATCCCTACGTCCTGCCGGCCGGCCGGACTCTGACCCACGAATTCACCATCGCGTGGTCAGCGCACGCCGATCACGCCGAACGCGCCACTCGATCGGGGCAATAGTTTCTGTCAGAACCGGCCGGCTGAGGACTCTCCTCCTCCGTGCCGATCGATCACCATGACGACCACCACGACCGACGCCCAACTCGTTTCGTCGTATCTGGCTGGCGATCGTTCGGCCCTCACCGCCATCTACGACCGATACGCGCCGGGTCTGTACGACACCGCGCGGGCCATGCTCTCGAACTCGCACGATGCGAGCGACATGGTGCAGGACGTCTTCTGTCTCGCCGCCGAACGACTCGGTCAGTTGCGCGATCACGACCGGCTCAAGCCATGGCTCTACGCGGTGTTGCGCAACGAGGTCTACAAACGCACCAAACGCCGCCGCCGCGCCACACCGACCGACTTCCAAGCCGAGGGAACCCCTGACGTGCCGGCCGCCTACGACCCCCGAGGCGCCGGTGAAGGTGTGGCCTACGAAGAGCTCGCCGAACTCGTGCGCGCCGCCGCGGCCGGCCTCGACGAGCGCGATCGTCTCGTGCTCGAACTCTCCATCCGGCAGGGTCTGGGTGGACGCGACCTCGCCGATGCGTTGGGCGTGACCGCGGATCAGAGTTACTCACTCGTCCACCGCATGCGCGACCGGGTCGAGAAGAGCCTGGGAGCGCTCACGGTCGCCAAGGCTGGTCGTCGTGATTGTCCCGATCTCGATCGGGTTCTCGAGGGATGGGACGGCGAGTTCACGGTTCTCATCCGCAAACGCGTCAATCGCCACATCGAGGATTGCCCCACCTGCGACGGCAACCGTCGCAAACTCGCGCCACTCGCGCTCTTCGGCGCTGCACCGGCCTTCGCCATGCCACTCGGCCTGCGCGATCGGGTGTTGGCGGCCACCGCGCAGAGCATCGGTTCGTCCGTGCCGCGTGGCCGACGACAGTGGCGCTCCGATGGCTTCCCGACGATTCGCCGTGGCCTGTCCGTCTGGTTCGCCGGTGGTGCCGCGGCGGTGCTCGTGGTCGGTGGAGTCGTGGCCGTGGCCGCACGTGGCGACTCGCGCCCTCTCGTCGACGGCGTCGACGTCGCTCCGACCACCATCGCGGACTCCAGCACAAATGTCGACGTCGATTCGTTGCCGTCGCTCACCACCGAGGTTCTCGACGACGCGACGGCCTCGCCCACCACCCTCGTCGTCGTGCCGTCGTCGCCGAACACCGACGCACCGATTCCGACCACGTCACCGAACGGCGCACCGTCCACCGCGCCGACGACCGCACCCGTGATCGTCCCGACCGTCGCGCCGGTCGCCACCACCAAGGCACCGCGCTCGACGACCGTCGCCCCGAGCACGGCACCGTCGACCACTGCTCCGGTGATCGTGCGTCCACTGGTCACGAGCGCTACCAAACTCGATTTCGGAACGACGGCGACCTCGCTCGCGCTGACGATCAGCAATCCGAACGCAGTGTCGGTCGCGATCGACGTGAGCTCACCTTCGGGACTCTTCAGGATCACGGGAGCGCCGGCGAATCTCGCCGCCGGACGTTCGGCCGTTCTCACCGTGACCTTCGCGCGAACCGCCGCCGAGTCGTACGCACAGACCACGGCGTTTCCCGAGGGACGTTTCGACAAGACCCTCGTGATCGATGCCTCCACCTCGACCTCGGCGGCGTCGAACGCGATCACTCTCAGCGGCGCGGTCACCCGATCCCCGATGGTGGGCAAACTCGCGATCTCGTTCTCGGCGACCGGCTGCACGAGCGTGCGGGTCCAAGTGGCGGTCACCGACGAGAGCGCTCTGAAGGGCGTCACGGCCACCGTCACCGTTGGTGGCACCCCGCGGTCGTTCTCGCTGAGCCTGGTCGCCGGCACCACCTACGCCGGCACCCTCTCGGGCCTGCCCACCGGGGCGGGTTCGGTTTCCATCAGCGTGACGGCCACGGACTCGACGGGTCGGTCGGGTTCGGCCTCGGCCAGCACCACCCAGCCGACCTCCTGCTGAACCCCGCCCTCGGGGCTCGCCGGTAGCGTTGACCCCCTATGTCGTCCGTCCTCGACCCCGACGGGCCGCTGCGTCTGGCCTACCTCACCTACCGGGGTAAGCCGCACGTCGGTGGGCAGGGCGTCTACACCCGGCACCTCACCAAGGCCCTCGTGGACCTCGGGCACTCGGTCGAGGTCTTCGGTGGCCAGCCGTACCCCGTCCTCGACGACCGGGTCCCGCTCACCAAACTTCCGAGCCTCGATCTCGTCAACGATCACTACCCCTTCCGCTTTCCGGCGATCTGGGAACTCAAGACCCGCGAGGACTGGCTCGAAGTCGGTCTCTTCCTGACCGGAACCTTCGGCGAACCCCAGGCCTTCAGTTCGCGGGTGCGTCGCCATCTGGCCGGTCGGGTGAACGAATTCGATCTCGTGCACGACAACCAGTGTCTCGGTTACGGAATCCTCGGCGTCGAGAAGATGATCCCGACGATCGTCACCCTTCACCACCCGATCACCCGCGATCGCGCGCTCGAGATGGATCACGCCCCGAACTGGTGGAAGAAGCTCGGCGTCAACCGCTTCTATTCGTTCGTCAAGATGCAGGGACGCGTCGCGAGCCGCATGCCGCGCATCGTCGTCGTGAGCGAGAACAGCATCAAGGACATCCACGAGGACATGGGAGTTTCGTTCGACCGCATGCGACTCGTGCCCGTGGGCGTCGATCCCGACCTCTTCAAACCCCGACCCGACGTCACCCGTGTTCCTGGTCGTCTCATCACCACGGCGTCGGCCGACGTGGCCCTGAAGGGTCTCTCGTATCTGCTCGAGGCCATGGCCAAGTTGCGCACCGAGCGCGACGTCACGCTCACGATCATCGGCAAACCCAAGCCCGGCAAGAGCATGGATCTGATCGACAAACTCGGATTGCGTCCGCACATCCAGTTCGTCTCGGGCGTGTCCGACGAGCGCATCGTCGAGTTGTACGCCGAAGCCGAACTCGCCGTGGTTCCGTCGCTCTACGAGGGTTTCAGCCTGCCGGCCATCGAGGCCATGTGCACGGGCATCTGCCTCGTGGCCACCGATGGCGGTGCTCTACCCGAAGTCACCGGCCAGGACGGTGACACCGTGCTGCAGTGCGTCGCCGGCGATACCGAGGCCCTCGCCACCACCATCCGCCGCGGCCTCGACGATCCCGCACTCCGCGCTCGCGTCGGCGCGAATGGACGCGCGCGCGTCGTCGACCGTTGGACCTGGCGCCGCTGCGCCGAGCTCACCGTCGATCAGTACCGCGAGGTCCTTTCGATGCCGGCCAACATCGAGAAGTTGCGTCGCAACGGACGGCTGAAGGACTGATCGTGCTCACCGTTCGCTTCGCCCGTCTCGGACTCGCCCCCGGTGATCTCGTTCTCGATGCCGGTGCCGGTTTCGGTCGTCATGCGTTCGAGGTCGCCCGGCTCGGTGGTCGCATCGTTGCCCTCGATTACGCCGACGACGAAGTGCGCGCGACCCGCGCCACGTTCGGTGCCATGATCGCCGAAGGTCAGATCACCCCCGATCGGTACGTGGGTGCGTTGCGCGGTGACGCCACCCGACTCCCCTTCCCCGACGGAACCTTCGATCGCGTGATCACGTCCGAAGTGCTCGAACACATCCAGGACGACGTGGCGGCCATCGCCGAACTCGCCCGGGTGCTGCGACCGGGTGGAACCTTCGCCTGCACCGTTCCGTCGTGGTGGCCCGAGAAGGTCAACTGGATGCTGTCCGACGAGTACCACGCACCCAAGTCGGTCGGTGGGCACGTTCGGATCTACAGCGAGACCGAACTCACCGCGAAGCTCCGCGCCGCCGGACTCGACGTTCGCGGTTCGCATCACGCGCACGCCCTTCACTCGCCCTATTGGTGGTTGAAGTGCGCCGTCGGCCCGCGCCGTGACGACCACAAACTCGTGAACGCCTACAAGCGCTTCCTCGAGTGGGACATCGTGAAGCAACCGCGATCGGTCAAGATCGCCGAACGCGCCTTGTCGCCGCTGATGGGCAAGAGCCTCATCGTCTACGCGACCAAACTCCCCGTCGACCGGGCCTCCGGTTCGCGTCCGACGGCGACCGACCGGGAACTGGTGGACGCATGAGCCGTATACCGCACATCGAAGGTGTGATCAGCGCCGACGAGATCGTGCAGACCGCCGAGTCGATCGCCGCTCTCCAACTCGACAACGGAATGATTCCGTGGTTCGAGAACGGGCACTGCGATCCGTGGAATCACGTCGAGACCGCCATGGCCCTCGACATCGCCGGACTGCACGACGAAGCCGAACGCGCTTACGAATGGCTCGTCGACACGCAACACGGTGACGGCTGGTGGTTCAACTACTACCTGCCCGGCGGTTGCGTGGAAGAACCCAAACTCGACACCAACGTGTGCGCCTACATCGCCGCCGGCGCGTGGCACCACTGGCTGTGCACCTGGGACCGCGGCTTCGTCGATCACATCTGGCCGACCGTCGATCGCGCCGTGGAATGGGTGCTCTCGATGACCCGTCACGACGGCACCATCTTGTGGGCGCGCGAGGAACATGCGAGCCCGTGGGACTACGCGCTGCTCACCGGATCGTCGTCGATCTGGCATGCGCTCACCAGTGCGGTCAATCTCGCCGAACTCGCCAACGAGCACCGACCGCACTGGGCGCTCGCCGCCGATTCACTGCGCGCGGCCATCGTCGAGCGTCCCGATGCCTTCGAACCCAAGGATCGTTGGGCCATGGACTGGTACTACCCCGTTCTCACCAACGCTATGGAGGGCGAACAAGCCAAGGCCCGACTGGCCGAGGGATGGTCGACCTTCGCCATGGAGGGCCGCGGTATCCGCTGCGTGAGCGACGAACCGTGGGTGACCGCCGCCGAGACCGCCGAATGCTCACTCGCCCACACGGCGATCGGTGACATCAGCACCGCCACCGACCTCTTGGCCTGGACGCGTGCTCATCGCCACGACGACGGCTCGTATTGGACGGGTGTGGTGTATCCGGCGCGTGAGAACTTCCCGGCTGGCGAACGCACGGCCTACACGGGTGCCGCGGTGATCCTCGCCGCCGATGCCATCGCGGCCGGTTCGCCCGCATCGCGGATCTTCGTCCCGTCACTCGTGGTCGACTGACCACTTTCCGACCATCGGTTCGGATGGGTGAGAATGGACCATGACCTTCTCCGCGTCGTCCTCGTCGTCGATCCTCGAAACCGCGCGTCGGGCCCTCGACGCGCTCGGTGCCGATGACGCGCTGACGGGGTCGTCGGCCCCGGCTCGCTCCCCCATCACCGGTGAGAACTACGGCGAGGTCGGTGGACCGCTCGTCGCACCGAGTCTCGACGGTGCTCTCGATCGCGCTCAGGAAGTGTTCGCCGCTTGGCGAGTCGTGCCCGCACCCAAGCGCGCCGAAGTCGTCCGCCATCTGGCCGACGAGTTGCGGCGACACAAGGACGATCTGGCCACCATCGTGCAGATCGAGGCCGGCAAGATCCGTTCCGAGGCCCTCGGCGAAGTGCAAGAGATGATCGACATCTGCGACTTCGCAGTCGGACTCGCGCGTCAACTGCACGGTCTCTCGATCGCCTCGGAACGACCCCTGCACCGCCTCACCGAGACATGGCATCCGATGGGACCGATCGGCGTGATCACCGCCTTCAACTTCCCGGTCGCCGTGTGGTCGTGGAACGCCGCCTTGGCGATCATCTGTGGCGATCCCGTGGTCTGGAAACCATCCGATGCATCCACGGTCACCGCCGCGGCCTGCACCGCGCTCGCCCGTCGAGCGGCCACGGCCGCTGGCGCGCCCGTCGATCTCTGCCAACTCGTGATCGGTGGCGCCGACCTCGGTGCCGCGATGGCCGCCGACACTCGGCTACCGATCGTCTCGGCCACCGGCTCGACGCGTATGGGCCGTTCGGTGGCGCCGGTGGTTGCGGCGCGTTTCGGCCGTTCGATTCTCGAACTGGGTGGGAACAACGCGGCCATCGTCACGCCGAGCGCCGATCTCGATCTCGCCGTGCGAGGCATCACGTTCGCCGCCGCCGGCACGGCCGGTCAGCGCTGCACGAGCCTGCGCCGACTGATCGTGCACGAGTCCCGAGTCGACGACGTGGCCGATCGGGTGAGCCGGGCCTTCGCCCAACTCCGCGTCGGCAACCCGCTCATCGACGATCCGCTCGTGGGGCCGCTCATCTCGCTCTCGTCCTTCGAGACGATGCAGTCCGCGCTGCGTGCCGCCGCGGCTGATGGCGGAACCGTCGTCGGCGGCGATCGTCTGCACGCCGACCTCGCTCCGAACGCCGCCTACGTCCGACCGGCCGTGGTTCGCCTGTCGAAGCAGACCGACATCGTTCGCACCGAGACCTTCGCGCCGATCCTCTACGTCATGCCGTACCGCGATCTCGACGAGGCCATCGCCATCCAGAACGACGTTCCCCAAGGACTTGCTTCGTCGATCTTCACGACCGACGTGCGCGAGGCCGAAAGGTTCACCGGCCCGGCCGGCAGCGACTGCGGTATCGCCAACGTGAACATCGGACCTTCGGGGGCCGAGATCGGTGGTGCCTTCGGTGGTGAGAAGGAGACCGGTGGTGGGCGTGAAAGTGGTAGCGACGCGTGGAAGGCCTACATGCGCCGCTCGACCGCCACGGTCAACTACTCGAACGAACTGCCGTTGGCCCAGGGCGTGAAGTTCGAATGATCCGGTGCCGGGCGTGACGGGGCTCTCACCCGCCGCCACTCGCCGAACCGAACCCCACCACTAGCCTGACCCCATGGCCGTGTCGGGCGAACATCATCCGGCTTTCGAGGAGTACTGCGAGTGCATCTTCGAGTTGCACGAAGACGATCTCGAGGTCATCCGCGTGCGCATCGCCGAACGTCTGAACGTCAGTCGTGCATCGGTGTCGCAGATGATCGAGCGCATGACGCGCGAAGGACTCGTCGTGAGCGAGGGTCCGCGCATCGCCCTCACCGCCGAGGGTGAACGTCTCGCCCAACAAGTGGTCCGACGCCATCGTCTCGCCGAACGATTCATCACCGATGTCCTCGGACTGAGCTGGGCCCTCGCCCATCGCGAAGCCGGCAAGTGGGAGCACGTCATGAGCGACGAGGTCGAGACGGCCATGAACCGTCTGCTCGGTGCGCCTACCACGTGCCCGCACGGCAACCCCATCCCCGGTTCGAGTTACATCGATCCGCACGCCCGGCCGCTCAGTTCGCTCACTGCCGGCTCGCGTTTCACGGTGTCCCGGATTCCCGAAGAGCTCGAGTTCACCCCCGGACTCCTCGACTTCCTCGAGAAGTCGCACATCCTTCCCGGTCACGCCGGTGAAGTGTCGCGCGCGAGCGACGACGGCACGATGGCCGTGCGTATCGAAGGTCGCGAGGTCGATGTCGATGCATTCGCCTCGGCGCGCATCCTGGTGACTGCGTGAACCTCCACACTCTTGCGCGACGAACCGTCGCGACTCGTGCAGTCATGATCTCGAGCGTCATCGTCGCTCTCTCGGCGTGTGGCGCGACGACCTACGACGACTCCCGCGTCACCACCTCGGCCGCTCCGACCACGACGACTCTGCCCACTGGCACCACCGCCGAACTGCTCCAGCGTCTCGCCGACGAACTCGACGGCCTCTCGACTCTCATCGGCCCGCGCGCCGACAACGAGACCGTGCCCGACGGCAACAAGCGCGCCCGACTCGCCGAGATCACCGCTCTGTGGGTGGCCACCGAAGCCGACATGACCGCCGACGATCCCGATGGTGCCGAGACGATCGGTCGCATGATCGATCTCGCCACACTCGCCGTGGAACGCAACCGACCGGCCGACGCCGACAAGGCGGCCAAGTTCACCCGGATCGTCGTCGACGCCTACGTGGCGCGCTGGGGCTGACCGAGCGATCAGCGCAATGGCGCCGGCAACTCGCCGGTGTGCACGATCGTGAGCCGCTGGGTCGAGCGGGTGAGCGCCACGTACAACGACCGCATGCCCTGAATCTCGCCGTCGACGATGCGCGCCGGTTCGACCACCACGACGCCGTCGAGTTCGAGACCTTTGACGAGACCGACGGGCACCACCGTGACCCCGGTGTCGAGAGCGGATCGAGACGCCCGACCGTGTTCGATGCCGTGGGTCGTCAAGGCGTCGGCCATCGCGTCGGCGAGATGATCCGGAGTCACCACGGCCACGTTGCCCCCGGCGAGAACGGCGAGAAGATCGGCGGTCGCGCGCGCCGCGGTGTCGAGCAGATCAGAAGCCGAAGCCTCCACGAAGACCGGCGCACTCGGGCCGAGACGCACGGCCGTCGGAGCGCGCAACCCGGGTGTGGCCGCTTCCATGACTCGGTTGGCGAGTTCCATGATCTGACCCGGTATGCGGTAGCCCACGGACAATCCGATCACCCGATTGGTGTCCTCACGGCCGGCGCGCGGGGCCGGCAAGTGGGCGAGAACGTCGTCCCATGAAGCCGGGGCGTGAGCGCCGGTGGCCTGCGCGATGTCACCGACGATCGTCATCGAACCCGACAGCGAACGCCGCGCGACCATGCGCAATTGCATCGGCGTGAGGTCCTGCACTTCGTCGACCACGATGTGGCCGTAGGTGCGGATCTCGTCGGCTTCGTCGATCTTGCCGTTCTTGCCGGGCTTGGGTCCGAGCGCCACGAAGGCCTCGTCGAGCAGTGCCGCGTCGTCGTCGGTCCAGCGAACGTCGTTCACGTCGGCCGCGCGCGGTCGGTACAGCGCATCGATCTCCGCCTCCGACAGGTACTTCTGAGCCGCCGACTTGAGGAGAGCCCGTGAACCGAAGAGATCGTGCAACAACTGCGCCGGGGTGAGGACCGGCCACATCCGTTCGAAGGCGATCCGCATCTCGTCGGTCGAGCGCAGGGCTTCGCGAACTTCGGCCGCTGCCGTGGATCCGTCGCGACTCGACGCGGCCAATGCCTGCCACACCTCGTTCTCGACCCACTTGCGTCCGGCGTTGTGACGACGGAAACGGCGCCGAGCCGCCCGGATGATGCGTTCGGATTCGCTCGCCGGCAACCGCACGTAGCCGGTGCGATAGGGGACCACGAGTTCGTCACGCAACGGACGCTCACGGTCGAGCACCGCCTTGTCGATCACGTCGATCATGCGAATGTCGCCCTTGACGCGCGCAGCTAACGGCGCGTCGCGACGATCGACTCCCCCGCCGAAGCTGACGTCGGGGACGAGGTCGTTCAGTACCACTTGCTCGACTCCGGCTTCACCGAGCGACGGAAGCACGCGCTCGATGTAGCGAAGGAACACGCGATTGGGACCGATCACGAGCACGCCTTGATCCTCGAGCGGGAAGCGATTGGTGTACAGCAGATAGGCCGCGCGATGCAGCGCGACGACGGTCTTGCCGGTTCCCGGTCCGCCCTGCACCACGAGCACACCGGGCTGCGGTGAGCGGATGATCTCGTCCTGCTCCGACTGGATCGTGGCGACGATGTCACCGAGTTGACCTGTACGACCGCGTTCGATCGAGGCCATGAGTGTGCTGAAACCGCGCAGCCCCGACGAATGCACCACACCTTCGGTCGCGAGTCCGTCGTCGTGTCCGATACCAAGATGACCTTCGCCGAAGAGTTCGTCCTCGATTCCGAGCAACTTCGAGCCTTCGACGATGAAGTGCCGCCGCCGGGCAAGTCCCATCGGCTGCCGACCGGTCGCGCGGTAGAAGGGCTCGGCCACCGGGGCTCGCCAGTCGACCACCACGGGATCGCGGTTCTCGTCGGCCACCGCCAGTCGCCCGATGTGGAAACTCTCGATCCCGTCGGCTCCCTCGCCTCCGTCGATCTTCGGTTCATCCAGACGATCGATTCGTCCGAACACCAGGGCCGCGTCACCGAGTTCGAGATCGGTCAGGCGCTTGACGAGCTGTTCGTCGATGACGTTGCGCTCGAAGCGGTTCTGGAACGTCCCGCCGATGCCGGCCTCGGTGAGGTCACGAACCTTCCACGCGTCCTCGCGGGAGCGCTCGAGGCAGTCGTAGGCGTGATCGATGTACGCCTGCTCGTCGTCGAAATCGGGGTGTTGGGCCGTCATAGGTGTTTCAGGGGTTCAGGAACTCTACCGAGAGACCTCCGGTGAACCCCCGACCGAGCCGGTACATCGATAGCGGTCCGGGTCGAAACGGTCCGTCTCGATTTTGGCGACCTTTCATTAGCGTTCACGTCGTGAAGGGAGGAACGCCCGCCATCGTCGCCCTCGAGCGAGCCGGTGTGCCGTTCACGGTCCATACGTTCAGCAACGAGATCGCGCCCGGGGACCACGGCTACGGCAAGGCGGCCGCGGCCGCCATCGGTGTCGAGGAAGCGCGGGTCTTCAAGACCCTGCTCGTGACCCTCACCGGCGGACCCGGTCCCCACGCCGTCGGCATCGTTCCGGTCTCGGGCCAGTTGTCATTGAAGGCGATGGCCAACTGTCTGCACGCCAAGAAGGCCGACATGCTCGATCCCAAGGCCGCCGAACGGCTCACCGGTTACGTCGTGGGCGGCATCAGTCCGTTCGGTCAACGCAAAGCTTCCCCGACGGTCGTCGACTCGAGTTGCCTCGATCACCCGACGATCTTCGTGTCGGGCGGCAAACGAGGTCTCGACATCGAGATCACCCCGAACGACCTGATCACCGTTCTCGAAGCCGTCACCGGCGCGATCGGCTCCTGAATCCGCCACCCGATAGGAGGAGTACAGTCCGGTTCACATCCGACTTCGGAGGGGGACCCGATGACGATCACCGATCATTCCGTCCGCGTGGGAACGATCTCGGCTGACAGCCACATCACCGAACCACACGGAACCTACGTCGACCGCATCGATCCGAAGTTCCGCGATCGTGCCCCGCGCATCATGGATCTGCCGACGATGGGTTGCACGATGGTGGTCGACCCGGGCAGCAAGTACGAAGCGAAGGTTCCGTACACGATGGTCGCCGCCGCCGGTCGGCCACCCGAGACACTCGGCTTCAATCGCGGCCGTCCGTGGGAGGATTTGCATCCCGGTGGTCACGATCCGGTGGCCCGCCTCGCCGAACAAGATCTCGACGGCGTCATCGCCGAAGTCATCTATCCGAGTTCGGGCATGATCGTCTGCAATCACCCCGACTTCGACTACAAGTTCGCGTGTTCACAGGCTTACAACCAGTGGATTGCCGAGTTCTGCAGCATCGCCCCCCACCGGTTGATTGGCCTCGGGCAGACCACCATGCGCACGGTCGACGATGCGATCGGCGAACTCGAATCGATCAAGGCCCTCGGACTCCGTGGCGCCATGATGCCCGGCGTACCGAACGGTCCTGACTACGGGGATCCGCAATGGGACCCGTTCTGGCGGGCATCACTCGAACTCGAACTCCCGCTGTCGTTCCACATCCTGACGGTGAAGGGGTTCGGCGGTTCCAACTTCCGTGGGCCGCGCATGAACAGCTTCATGGCGATCATCCGCGACATCCAGGACATCATCGGCACGTTCATCTTCACGGGCGTGTTCGACCGCCATCCGGATTTACGAATCGTCGCCGTGGAGGCCGATGCCGGTTGGGCGCCGCACTGGATGTACCGCGCCGATCATGCAGCCAAGCGCCATGGGGCGTGGTTGGCCGAAGTGAATCTGCAACGCAAACCGAGTGAGTACTTCCGCGAGCACATCTTCATGACGTTCCAGGACGACTGGACCGCTTTCCGTGCTGCTGATCGAGGCGAACTACTGCTCAACCCCGCGCGACTCATGTGGGCCAACGACCATCCGCACAGCGACGCGACATGGCCATGGAGCCAGGACGTGATCGCCGAACAGACCGCCGGCATGGATCCGGTCGTCGTGGACCGGATCGTTCGGCGCAATTGCGCCGAGCTCTATCGAATCGAACTCTGAAAGATCAGAGCGGGCGGACGTCGCGGGCTTCGTCGCCCTTGCGTCCCGGGCCGACTTCGAATTCGACCTTCTGACCCTCTTGCAGGGTCTTGAAGCCACTCGTCTGGATCTGCGAGAAGTGCACGAACACGTCCGCCCCATCGTCACGGGAGATGAATCCGTAACCCTTCTCTGCATTGAAGAACTTCACTGTGCCGGTAGCCACGGCGGTACTCGTTTCTCTCTAGAGCCGGGCGTGGTGCCCGACTCCCCCACCCTACGGCATCGGAGGCGGGTAGTTGACAGCCACTACCGTCTTTGTCGTGCGCCGCACCAGCGAGCCCTCACTCGACGCTGCCGACTATTCGTTCACCCACACGATCCGCGTGCGCTTCTCCGAAACCGACGCCATGGGCATCGTCCACCACAGTCGTTACCTCCCCTATCTCGAAGAGACCCGGGTCGAGTACTTACGTTCGATCGGCCACCCCTACGACCGCCAGCGCGACGACGGGGTCGATTTCGCGGTCCTCGAGGCCCACGTGACGTACCGCCAGCCTCTGCGATTCGACGATCTCGTGACCGTTCACCTGGCGCTGAGCGACGCCACTCGCGCCTCGTTCAGCATCAACTACCTGCTCACGGTGGGTGGACAGATCCGTTCCACGGCCACCACGGTGCACGCCTGCGTGAATGCGAACGGCCGTCCTGTGCGGATGCCCACTTGGTTGGGCGACCTCGTCAAGCGCGCCTGAACGGGTCTCCCCGACGACGGTTTCAGGGAAGCAGGGGCACCACGGCCAGGATCGCCTCGGCATGCCGACGCGCCTCACCGGGCGCGAGGGTCGGCCCGAGTTCGACGATGAACGCGGTGTCGTCGGGGAAAGTGCGCCGCTGCCACGTGGCCGCCACACCGGTGTAGGTGCCACCCGGAACTCCCTCGAGCGGCAGGCCCGTGAGACGCGCGTACTCGGCGCGGACCGGACCGTCCGGACCACTGGACGGCGCGATGCTGAAGGCGTCCTGGTGGAACCACACCGTCAGATCGGGCCGTAGTTCCTCCACGAGAGCCGTGAACGCCCGCGTCTCGGGTTCGCTCGCCGGTCCGGTGCCGGCGTACTGCCAATGGCCCGGTTCTTCGATCGGACCCCAGTCGTAGGGAAAGTTGCGGTTGAGGTCCACGAGGTTGGCGTTCGTCCGGCGGAAAGCCAACTGACCGTCGGGGTTGATGGACGGAATCATCCAGAGGTCCACATCGGCCAGAACCGGATCATCGGCGAACATCCGACTCGGCAGATCGTGCAGTTCGTCGATCACGTCGAGTCCGGCCAACTCGTCACCGTGAATCACACCGACCACGAGCACCACGATGCGCCGCGGATCGTCGGGCGCGAGTTCGGCACCCGGCAGGTCGATTCGGTGGGCCACGCGAATCGGCCGACCCTCCACACTTTCGCCGATCGCCGAATACTCGGTCACGAGGGTCCAGGGCTCTGCCGCCGTCGTGGGCGTCGCCGAGGTGGTCGGTGCCACCGAATCCGAGACGGCTTCGACGATCGTGGTCGCCACCGACGACGACGTTGACGATGACGACGAACACGCGGCGAGAAGCGATGCCGTCACCAACACGAACATCCCGCGACGCCACTGCACGTCAGCACATTACGCTCGGAAACATGAGCGCAACCCAGACCCCGCCGGCACCGATCCACGACAGCCCCACCGAGTGGGTGCGTGATCACATCGATCGTTACGTCAAGACCGACGGCGCCGATGGGCACGACTGGAACGGAGTTCCGTGCTGTCTCGTGACCACCAAGGGTCGCAAGTCGGGTCGTTGGGTGCGCAGTGCCCTCATCTACGGACGCGACGGTGACGACATCGTGCTCATCGCGTCCAAGGGTGGTGCGCCGGAGAATCCGCTGTGGCTCGAGAACATGGCCGACCATGCCGACGTGTGGTTGCAGGTCGGTGCCGACAAGTACTGGGCCGCGGCGCGGGTCGTCGATCCGACGACCGAGAGCGCGTTGCGAAGCCGTCTCTGGAACATCATGAAGGACATCTGGCCGTCGTACGACGAGTACCAAGCCAAGGCCGGATCGCGCGTGATCCCGGTGGTGGTTCTGACTCGCCGCTGAGGCGCGCCGTCAGATCACGGCTTCGATGAGTCGAGGTCCGGTCCGACGCATCGCGTCGGCGAAGGCGGCCGAGAAGTCCTCGACGGTCTCCACGCGAACGGCCTCCACACCCATTCCCCGCGCCAACGACACCCAGTCGAGTCCGGGGTTCGAGAGATCGAACATCGACAGTGCTTTGGTGTCTCCCTCGACGAGAAGTTCCTTGGCTCCCGTGCGCGCCAACTCCACGCGCAGAATCGCATAGGCGCGATTTGAGAAGATCACGGTCGTGACATCGAGGTTCTCGCGGGCCTGCGTCCAGAGCGACTGCACCGTGTACATCGCACCACCGTCACCGTGCAGACACACGACCTTGCGATCGGGACACGCCACTGCCGCACCGCCGGCCACCGGCAATCCCTGACCGATCGAACCACCGGTGAGCGACAGATGATCGTGTGGTCGCGCGGTGGCCAACGCGAGTCCCGGACCGAGTGAGTTCGTGGCGCCTTCGTCGGACACGATCGCGCCATCGGGCAGGTACCGGGCCACGATGCGTCCGATGGTGAACTGATCGAGCGCGCCCGAGGGTTCATCGGGTAGCGCGAGTTCGGTCGGCCGCGCCACGCCGTCGAACGCGGTGGCCACCGCTTCGAGTGCGCCGATTCCGTCTTCGTGTGCGTGGGCCAGATACGTGATCGTGGTGTGCGGCGCGGTGCACCAGCCCGGTTTGCCCGGATAACCGAAGAACGACACCGGTGGCTTGGCCCCGACCAGCACGAGATGATCGAGTGTCGACAACGACTCCACGAGTTGTTCGGCGAAATAAGGCAGGCGCTCGACGGCGACGCGCCCGGCACCACGCTGGAGTCGGGGCGCGAACGTGTCGCACAGCAAACGAGCGCCCGTGGCGTCGGTGATCCGACCCGCGGCGCGCAGACCCCGCTCGGTCAGAGCGGCCCCGCGCATCAGGACTCCCACGCGCTCACCCTTGGCCGTCGCCGTCCGCAAAGTGTCGATCATCCGATTCACCGTCGCATCGGCCACCGGGGCCGGTCCGACGACCGGCAGTGGCTCGGCCACATCGGCGCCGTCGAGCCAGGCGACGTCGGCCGGAAGAACGAGAGTGGCGATCTGACCCGGCGCCTGTCGCGCGGCCTGCACCGCTCGGGCGGCGTCGGCACCGACCGTGGCCGCGCTCGTGGACGAGTGCAGCCACGCCGACACCGGCCGGGCGAAACCCGCGATGTCGGAGGCCAACGGCGCGTCGTACTGCGCATGCGTGATCGCGTGGTCACCCACCACGTTGACGATGGGTGACGCGGCCCGCCGGGCATTGTGGAGATTGGCGAGACCATTGGCGAGGCCGGGCCCCAGATGAAGAAGGGTCACCGCGGGCTTCTCGGCCATTCGCGCGTAGCCATCGGCCATGCCGGTCACGACACCTTCGAACAGACCGAGGACCGCGCGCATCCCTTCGGCCCGATCGAGCGCGGCGACGAAATGCATCTCCGAGGTGCCGGGGTTGGCGAAGCACACCTCGACCCCCGAACGAACGAGTGAGCGCAGGAGCCCCTCGGCGCCGTTCACGACTCGCACTCCCCTGACATCGGCACAACCGTACTGCTCCTTCCGACGACCCCGTCCCTACCGTGCCCGCATGACCAACGACGCGAGCCCCAACAACGATGCGCGACACGTCGCGGTCGTGGCCGTCACCCAGAACGACACCCGTATCTGGCTGGCCGGCCTCGGCCCCGATTCGCTGCCGATCCACCTGCGTCCCCCGAGCGAACTCGGCCAACACCACCATGTGCGCCAGGCCCAACACCACCGGGGGCACGACACCGATCACGACGACCCCGTCTACTTCGACTCCATCGCCGGTGCGTTGCACGGCTTCGACGAGATCCTCCTCGTCGGCCACGGCCACGGAAAGGCCGACCACATGCGGACCTTCTCCCGCTATGTCGAACGCAAACACCCCGGGGTGGCCAAGGCGATCGTGGGCACGGTCGACTGCGACCTGAACGCCCTGACCGAACCCCAACTCCTGGCTGAGGCCCGTGCTTGGTTCCGCACCTACCACCGGACCGGAATCGTCGGCGGACTCGCCGACTAGGTTGACCAGCCGTGGCAGCCAAGAAGCGCACGACGACCGGCCGAACCAAGTCCCAACTTCAACCCAAGGTCTGCCAGCGCGCCCCGCGCAAGACCCCCGACTTCGACCACGTCGTCGAGGTGACCAAGCGGCTCCTTCAGGAGAAAGGCGACCCCCGGCTCCGGATCGAGGACATCATGGCCGAGACCGGGATTGCCAAGAGTTCGCTCTACGCGAAGTTCGGTGATCGCGATGGTCTGGTGGCCGCCGCGCTCGCCCGCCAGTTCCAGGAGATCGTGACCGAGAGCCTCGACGGCCTGCGTTACGTGGTCGATCGTTCCTCGACCCCGGCCGAACTCGAACGGATGTTGGGAGTGGTCCTGAAGATGACCCTCTCCGACCCCCGCGACGTCCAGCGCATGACCCGAATCGCCGTGCTGGCCAACTCCATCGGTGAGCCCCAGTTCCGCGCCCGCCTCGAAGAGGCCCAGACCACCCTCACGGACGGAATCGTCCACATCATCGCGACCGGCGCAGCCAAGGGTCTGGTCACGCCCCGCTACGAAATCCGGACGATCGCCAATTTCATCCAGGCCTACACCCTCGGACGGGTGCTGGTGAGCTTCGACTCGAATCGCCTTCCCGGCGAGGTGGACGAATGGGCACGACTGGTGGGCGACCTCGTGGGGTTGATGTTGTTCCCGGACGGGACCGCCGAAAAACATCAGAAAAACTAGGGGTATCCGCGTTCGGCGCCTGACCCCGTACTACGGTCGGAGACATGAAGAAACGTGACCTCATCCAAGCAGTAGCACTCCATGCCGATGTCGACAACAAGACAGCGGGCAAGCTCGTCGAAGGAACAATCGACGTGATCTTGGCCACTGTTGCGAAGGGCGAGATCGTCAACATCTCCGGATTCGCGAAGTTCGCGAAGATCAAGCGCCCGGCGCGCATCGCTCGCAACCCAGCGACCGGTGAGCAGATCAAGGTGAAGGCCAAGACCGTCGCCAAGATCACGGCGCTCAAGGGCTTCAAGGACATCGCACTCGGAGTCGCTCCTGCCCCCAAGTTGAACACCAAGCGTTCGGCTCCGGTAGCTAAGCCTGCCGCCAAGCCGGCGGCGAAGAAGGCAGCCAAGAAGGTCGTCAAGAAGGCGGCCCCGAAGAAGAAGGTCGCCAAGAAGGCACCGGCTCGCAAGGCCGCAGCCAAGAAGCGCCGCTAGTCCAACTCTCCGCCGATCATCGGCGGAATCGAACGAAAGAACCGGCTGTCCGAGCAATCGGCGGCCGGTTCTTCGTTTTCCGGACGACTTGCGCGTGAGGAGAGTCAGACGTTCTTGGCCGACACGATCATCGCCACCATCGTGCCGAACATGAGGAACGGCCCGTACGGGATGAGGTCACCGCGCTTTCCGATGCGACCCGACATCACGATCAGCGCGCACGACGCTCCGGCCACCGAGGCCACCAGAAGGATGGTCACGACCGCGCTCGGATCGAACCATCCCCCCATCGCCCCCAACAATGGACACAGGTGAACATCGCCGCGTCCGAAGAGTTCGCGTCGCGATCCGAGGACGACACCGAGTACACCGAGTACCGACGCGCCGATCACCGCCCCGACCGCTCGCGATTCGCCGTGCATCATCGATCCGAGTACGACCAGACCGATGAAGGTTCCGAGAGCCGTATGACTGAACACGAGCGGTAGCCGTCGTTCGACCATGTCGAAGGCGAACAGTGCACCGAGCAAAGGAACGGTCGCCGCGTAGGCGACCCAGGTGGAGATCGCCGCACCCGGCAACACCATCACCAGTACCGCCGACCACGCGCCGATGGCCGTCCAGAACCAGCGGACGAAACGCGGCGCGACCATCACCTCGATCATGACGGCAGAGTTTCGATGAGCCGGATGGCGGCCGGACCAACGATGACGATCAGCAACACGGGCAGGATGCAAAAGATCGTCGGAAAGACCATCTTGAGCGCGAGTTTGGCCGAATTCTCCTCCACGAGTTGCCGACGTCGACGACGCGCCACCGCGGCTTGCTGACGCAGGACCGCCGCCAGAGGAGTTCCGAGTCGGTGGTTCTGATTCACCGCTGCCGCGAAGAGCTGGACGGCCGGCACCGGTGTGCGTTCCTCGAATTCGCGCACCGCTTCCACACGGGGCACGCCGAGGCGAACACGTTCGATCAGATAGCGAAACTCCGAACCGAGACTCGTGGTGTGGCGTTCGGAGTATTGGGCCAACACCGACTCGAGTGTGAGTCCGGCCTCCACCCCCATCACGATCTCACCGAGCGCATTCACCAACTCGACTTCGAATTCGCGGCGACGGCGCGCTTCGCGGCGACGGGCGACGATCAGGGGAATCTGCCAGGCCATGGCCATGATCGTGAGGACCAGCACCACGTTCAGCGTCGTCGGGCTCGAGGCCACGACGATCACCCCGAGAATCGACGCGAGCAGAGTGAGTGCAATGCGCAGGCGCAGGATTTCCTCGAGTCCGGATTCGGTTCCGAGGACTCGTCCACTGGCCTCACGAAACATCTTCTTGGCCCGCGGACTCAAGGTGATCCGCCGTTTGTTGGTGCGAACCGGGCGCCCGGCCACGGCCACCGCCGCACCGGACGCAAGGAGAACTGCCGAGACGACGTCGGTCATGCGGTCACCTCGGGTCGACCGAGCGCGCGGAGCCATCGCCAACCGACCGCGCCGAGTACCACCGCCGACACCGACATCGCCTGCCCGGCTGGCTTGGTCACGAGTGGAGCCATGTAGCCCGGACTCAACAGCGTCACCACCACGACGGCGACGATCGGCATCACCATGAGCACGATGGCGCTGAGTCGCGCGTCGGCGGTGAGACTGCGGATGTCGCGTTGCAATCGATCTTCTTCCTCGATCGTTTCGGTCACCGACTCGAGAATCTCCACGAGTGATCCACCGTGTTGTGCGTGCAGGCTCAGGGCCGAGGCCACGACTTTCAGGTGTGGGTTGGCCTCACGTTCGGCGATGCGCATCACCACGTCTTCGACCGTTCCACCCAAACGCACGTCGGTGACGATCTCGCGCAGAACCGACTGCAGCGGTTCGGGAACGGCATCGGTCACCTCGGCGATGGCCCCGAGAACGTTGCGCCCGATCCGCAAGTTGCCGACGATCATCGACAAGGCCGGCGACAACTGGGCCGAGATGAGATCGCGTCGTTGACGCTCGGCTCGCCGACTGCGCAAGCTCCTCCACGTCCGCCCCGACACCTTGGTGCGACGCGGGGCGAGTCCGAGCTGACCGAGGGCGGCTCGCCGCACCGAGCGTGCCGTGAACAACGAATCGACTTCGAACACCGCGACCCCGGCGAGGAGGCCGAGACCAACGGCCGAAAGCAGGATCGCCATCACATCGACCTCCCGGGTGAACGGCTGAAGAGTCGGCTCGGTGTCAAAGCCGTCGGCACCAAGGGCGCAGGGTCACCCGTTGTTCCGACCGGCCGGTGGAAGAGTTCGGCCAAAGAGATCACGTCGCCCTCCATGCCTTCCACTTCGGAGATCGACGACACGAACCGACGACCATGGTCGTCGCGGGTGAGATGCACGAGAACGTCGATCGACGTGGCGACCTGCTCACGCACGGCCCGCAACGGCAACTCGGCCCCACCGAGAAGAATCATCGTCTCGATTCGTCGCAGGGCATCACGCGGTGAATTTGCGTGCACGGTCGAGAGCGATCCCTCGTGACCGGTGTTCATCGCCTGGAGCATGTCGATCGTCTCGCTGCCGCGAACCTCACCAACCACGATTCGATTGGGGCGCATACGGAGGGCGTTACGCACCAGATCTCGGATCGTGACCGCACCGGCACCCTCCGAGTTGGGAAGTCGGGTCTCGAGGCGGACGATGTTGGGCAGATCGAGGGTCAACTCGACGGCGTCCTCCACGGTCACCACCCGTTCGGAACGGTCGATGAATGACGACAAGATGTTCAGGATCGTCGTCTTGCCCGTTCCGGTGCCGCCGCTGACCACCAGGTTCATACGGTTGCGTACCGCCTTCTCCAGGAACTCGGCCGCCTCGGCCGACACACTTCCCGATCGCACCAGATCGTCCATGGCCAGGCCAGCCGACGTGAACTTGCGGATCGTGAGGGCCGGGCCGTCGATCGACAACGGCGGGAGCACGACGTTGAGACGCGAACCGTCCGGCAAGCGCGCGTCGACCATCGGTGACGACTGATCCACTCGACGTCCGGACGGTCGCAGGAGCCGATCGACGACCCGCATGAGTTGCTCCTCCGATTCGAAGGTGAGATCGGTGAGACGGATCACTCCGTCGCTCTCGGCGTACACGGAATGCGCACCGTTGACCATGATCTCCGAGACCATCGGATCGTCGAGGAGTTCCTGGAGCAATCCGAAACCGAGGATCTCGTCGAGGACGGCCGAGCGAATCCCACCCAAGCGACCGTTCGCGCCGGCGAACTCGGGCCCGGTGAGGATCGCCGCGACTTCAGTCTCGACGATGTGCCGAAGTCGTTCGTCGGACAGGCCGCTGCGATCGGACGTCTCGGCCAGACGATCGCGCACCAGACCGACAACCTTCTTCACCGTCACCCGATCGACCCGTGAGGCCGGAAGTGTCGTGGTGGCGTTCGAACCCGACGGTTCGGCGATCTTGAGCGATTCGATTCGTTCGGAGAGCTTCACGCCGACCCCTCCTTGGTGCGGTCGTCATCGGACACTCGTCCGGTGAGGAGTCGGGCCAGTCCGACGATGGCCTTTGAGGCCGCGGCCCGGGGTTCGGTGAGCACGATGGGTTCACCGAGATTCATCGACATCGAGACGTTGGGGCTCTCCCCGATCGCGCACACCGCGCGCCGACCGAGCACGGCTTCCACATCCGAAGCCGACACTCCCACGCGGTTCAGGATCCGGTTGAGACACAGGTGAACGCGGTCGACGTCCATGCCGATCTCGCGCATGGTGTCGAGGAGCTTGCGGGCCGCCTGTACGGAGGCCACATCGGTGCCACACACGAGAACGACCGCACTCGAACGATCGATGGCACCGAGGGTGAACTCGTTGATTCCGGGCGCGGTGTCGATCAGCACGGGTTGGTCGAGGGCGATCAACCGATCGACCACAGTGAACGCTTCGGGGGCCACGACCCGATCGGCCACCACCGGATTCTCGGGCGCGCACAACACCTTGAAACCGGCCGGGTGCGCCGACAACAACGCGCCGGCATCGAGCGAGGGATCGGTGGCGAGTCGCTTCACGGCACCGTCGAGCCGGAACAACGGCTCGAGTCCGAGCGCGTACTCCACGTCGCCGAAATGCACGTCGAGATCGACGAGACACGGTCCGGGTGGGCCGGCGAGGGCAGCGGCGAGATTGACCGCGAGCATCGTCTTGCCACTACCACCCTTGGGCGAGACCACCGAGATCACCGGAGCCGCCACCCCCACCAACGCGCTCACTGCCCCACCAACCAGATCTG
>Ga0255083_1000068_pt1 | contig 23325 bp, 10 predicted proteins | sample Colum_Colum_RepC_FD_188460 | JGI IMG/M metagenome (GOLD analysis project Ga0255083, IMG submission 188460) | Freshwater microbial communities from Columbia River, Oregon, United States - Colum_Colum_RepC_8h | ecosystem: Environmental > Aquatic > Freshwater > River | place: USA: Oregon...
CCAACACCGAACGGCCCTTCGTCGCGAAGATCGAAGCGGTGGGAAGGCCGATGTAGCCGAGGCCGAGGACGCAGAGGGAGGGCATGCGAGTTCGAGGAAGGGAGGACCCGAGGGCCGGAAGAAGCGAGGGAGGGAGATGAAGTGGATCCGTTGACGGTTGGCTAGTTGGCCGGAGGGGAGCCCAAGACCGGTTGATGAGCGAGGGCATCGCATCCCCGCTTTGCTTCAGCCAGGCCAGGACGCAGGGCTGACCCTGCCGGATGCATCCCTTGTCAACGGGCCAACCGATCAGCGGGTCAACTTTGTGGCGCTCTCATCCCCTGCATCCGGATGCTCCAGCGGGAGACTTCTTCGATCTCGTCGAGCGGGATGGGCGGTGGGGCAACGTGATGGGCGGCGTCCAGGAAAGCGGTGAGGGCTTCGCGATGGCCTTTGCCGCGGGCGGGACCGCCGAGCCAGGCCGGTCGGGCCGAAGCTCCCGGGAGGTTGGTGGAACGCAGCGAACGCCAGTTGTCGACCTCGCCCGACCAACCGTCTCCGGCGACGGCGATGCGTTCCTTGGGCAGATGGGCCGGGAGGTCCGTACGGTAGTGGAGCGCGGCGGCGTCGCCGTTGGCGAACGCCAGCTCGAAACAGCCGCCATCCTGTCCATCGAAGTCGCGCGACAAGCAGCGGACGGAGACGATCGGGCTGCCGGCCAGGAAGCGCAGCAGGTCCAAGAAGTGGCACGCCTCGCCGACGATGCGTCCCCCGCCCTGCCGCGGATCGAGCGTCCAATGGTCGGCGGGCAGGCGGCCCGCGTTGACTTCGACCGTGAAACGCCGCGGCCCCGGCTTGGCCGCGAGCGCGGCGCGCAGGCGGACGGCGAGCGGGGCGAAGCGGCGGTTGAAGCCGACGGCCAAGACGGCGGAATCCTCGGACGCGCGTGCGACGGTCAGCGTCGCGGCGAGGTCGGCTTCGGTCAGCGCGAGCGGCTTCTCGACCCAGGCGGACTTGCCGGCGCGCAGCGCCGCGCGGGCCAGTTCGCCATGTTCGTCATGGCGGGTCGCGATGAAGACCGCCTCGAGCATCGGATGGCCGAGCATCGCCGCGACATCGGTCGTCGCCGTCGCGGCATCGCCGGCCAGCCGCCGGGCGGAAAGCCCCTGGGCCGAAGCGAAGGAGCCGGGCGCGCGGCCGAGGCGACGCAGCGCCGGTACGAGGACCCGGGAGGCGAAGTTGCCGCAGCCGATGACCCCGAGCCCACCGAAGCGGGGCGCTTCGTGCCCGCCGGCGCCGGCGATCGTGCGGGCGAGGGCTCGGTCCGGGACGGCGTACTCGATGAGCAGGCCATAGGCGCCGGGGCGACGGAGGTCGTCGTAGATCGCGGGCGCCCCGCCGAACGGATGACGCGAGGTCAGCAACGGGGCGACGTCGAGCGAGCCGGCGGCCATGAGCCCGAGCACCTCGTCGAAGTTGGCGCGGGCCGAGGAGGGGTCGGCCGGGTCGGCGGAGCCGTAGGAACGCGAGACCTGGAACGAGACCTCGTTCGCGTAGAAGTCGGCGCGGTTGAGCGTCAGGCCCGTCACGCCGACGAGGACCACGCGGCCGCGCCGACGGCAGAGGCGCGCGGCCTGGTTCACGGGTTCGTCCGAAGACGTGCTGGCCGTGATGAGCACGCCCGCCGCGCCGCCGGGCGCCAGGGAGGCGACGGAAACGCCCGGGGACGGGACGAGGGCGCCGGCCAGCTTCGCATCGGCGAGTTTCGCGGCCTCCGGGTCGACGCCGACGACCTGGACGCCGCGGGCGCGCAGCAGGCGGACCGCGAGCTGGCCGATGAGGCCGAGCCCCATGACCACGACCGTTTCACCGGGACGCGCCGCGACGAGGCGAAGGCCCTGCAGCGCGACGGCCGCGAGCGGCGCGAAGGCGGCGTGATCGGTGGAGACGCCGGCGGGCACGCGCGCGGCGAAGGCGGGGTCGGCGGAGACGACCTCCGCGTGCGGCGCGTTGGAGACCACGAGGTCGCCGACCGCGAAGCCGGGGACGTCGCCCGCCGCGAGGACTTCGCCGACGTGACAATAGCCGAGCGGGATCGGCTGGGCGAGCTTGCCGCGGACCGCCGCGAGCGTGGGGAGGAGTCCCTCGCTCCGGACCTTGGCGAGCACCGCGCGGAACTTCTCGGGCTGCTGTCGGGCCTTGCTCAACCAACCCGCGCGCCCGAACTCGACCAGCATGCGTTCCGTGCCGAGCGAGACCAGCGAGCGCCGCGCCCGCACCAGCAGGCGACCGCGGCGCGGGCCGGGAGCCGGGACCTCGATCAGTTCGGTCCGGCCGGAACCGAGATGCTGGATGAGCTGGCGCAAGGGACGGCGTCAGGGCGCGACCGCGGCGGCGCGACCGGCGGAGGACTGCTCGGTGAAGGCGGCCAAGGCGGCGACCACCAACGCGAGCACGGTGAGCAAGGGCGTGAACCAGCAGAGCAGGTCGAAACTGGCGTGCAGGGCGAAGAGCACCAGCAGCGCCGCGAGGGGCAAGGCCTCCGGATGGCCGGTCCGGCAGGCCGCGCGGAGCTTGCGGCCGAACCAGTAAAGGGCGGCCAGCAGCGGCACCAGGCCGAGGAGGCCGACTTCCGCGAAGAGCTGCAGCCAATCGTGGTGGGCGTACAGGGCGCGGACCCGCAGGCGCCCGTGCCCATCCTGCAGCGCCTTTTCGTCGGCCTGATAGACCGGGGAAACCCAGCGGTAGGAACCGGCGCCCCAGCCCGTCCAAGGACGGTCGAGGGCCATGCGCCACGTCGCGGCGCGGAGCGGCGCCCGATCGTCGGTCCCCGCCTGCAGGTAACGGTCCGCCTTCCCCTTCGCCTTGTCGGCCAATTTGCCGAAATCGGCGACCGCGCCGAGCGCGAGGACGATCGCCACCGTGGCGAGGATGGCCGCCCACACCCCCGGACGCACCTTGCCCCGATCGTCGCGGTAGCCGCGGAACAAGGTCAACGGCGCGACCACCAGGCCGAGCAGGCCGACGACGATGACGGCGCCGATGCTGTTGGTCAGCGCGGCGAACAACGCCAGGACGACGGCCCCGAACGCGGCGACCAAGTGCGGGCCACCCTGGGCCGCGCGGTCCCCGGCCCGACGCAGGTGCCAGCAGGCGAGGGCCAGCGCCAAACCGGCGTTGAGGTAGAGGTAGGCGCCGGCGTGGTTGCGGTTGATGAACGTCCCGAAGACCTGCGCTTCGCGCGGGATCGCGAAACCGAGGATCGTGCCATAGCTCGGCTGGTGGAGGTAACCCCAGACCGCGAAGAGCGCCGCCGTGGCGACGGAAATCCAGGCGAGGGCCACGAGCACGCGCCGGCGCAGGCCCGCGGCGCGCACCGCGACGAAGAGCGCCCAGGGGCCGCCGAGGATCAGCAGCAACCGCCAGCCGTTCATCGCGCCGGGGTCGGCGACGTCGGAACGCAAGGGGGAGGACAGGCCCGCCGGCAACCATGCCACATGCGCCTCGGGGACGATCCGCCAGAAGAGGTCGCGCTCGACCACCGTGCCGTAGGCGTTCGCCATCTGCAGGGCGACGTAGGCGGCGAAGGCGAGCCCGGCCCAGAAGGGCACCGAGCGGCGGAGCCTCGGCCAAGCGTGCGGGGAGGCGGTCGGCTCGCGGAGGCAGACCCCGGCGAGGAGCTGGCCGACGAGCGCCGCCAAGGGGAAGGCCAAGGCTTCGCACCAAGGATCGTTGGCGAGGCTGAAGGTCGGCGCCACGAACGGGAGCAACCCGGGCTCGTCGCTGCCGCGCAAGGCGGCCGCGGTCCGCGCCGCGGCGACGAGGGCCCAGGCGACCCAGACGGCGGCCATCAGGAACTGGCTGCGACGGCCGCCCCAAGCCGCGATCACGGCGGAGACCCCGAGTCCGGCCGTGCCGGCGACCACCCAAAACACCACCCCACCCCAACCCCACGGGGCGAGGATGAGCATGAGCGCGGCGATCGCCCCGACGGCCCATTCCCGGGAAGCCGTGGCGGCGCGGACGTCGGTGGTGGCAGCGATCGGCACGGGAAGGGACTCAGACCAGGCCGGCCTGGTAGATGTCGTGGATCCGGAGCAAGCCGAGGCAGCGCGGCGAGTCGGGCGCGGTCACCGGCAACACCGAGATCTGGGAAGGGCGATCCTCCATGATGCGGGCCGCCTCGCCCAGCGGCATCGCGGCGTGCGCGCGGATCGGATCGCGCGTCATGATGTCGCCCGCCGTCGCCGCGTTGAGGTCGACGCCGCGGCTGAGCGCCCGGCGCAGGTCGCCATCGGTGATGAGGCCGGCCAGCGCGCCATCCGGCTGCAGGATGACGGCCGCCCCGAGCGGGAACTTCGTCATCGCGATCACGGTGTCGCGCAGCGACGTCCCCGGGGCGACCTGGGCGCAGCGCTCCAGCGGCTGCAGCGCCTCGCCCACCGTGAGCAGCAGGTTGCGCCCGAGCTGGCCCGCCGGGTGGAAGCGGGCGAAATCGGCCGCGCCGAAACCGCGCTTCGTCATGAGCGCCGCGGCGAGGGCGTCGCCCAAGGCCAAGGTCAGCAACGCGCTCGTGGTCGGCACCAGCCCCAGCGGGTCGGCCTCGGGGCGCGCCCCGATGTCCAGCACCACGTCGGCCTGCGCCGCGAGGGGCGACTGCAGGTTACCCACGATGGCGATCAGCGGCGACTTGAAGCCCCGCAGCACCGGCAAGAGGCGCACCAGCTCCGCGGTCGACCCCGAGCGGGAGATGAGGATGACCGGGTCGCCGGGCTGCAGGATGCCGAGGTCGCCATGCACCGCGTCGGCCGCATGGAGGAAGATCGCCGGCGTGCCCGTGCTGCAGAGCGTGGCGGCGACCTTCTGGCCGATGAGGCCCGATTTGCCGACGCCGCAGAGGACGACCTTGCCCGGATGCGCGGCGATGAGGTCGACGGCCCGGGTGAAGGCGCCGTCGAGACGCGCGGCCAGCTCACCGAGGGCGGCGGCTTCGGCCTGCAGGAGGGCGCGGGCGGATTGGAGCGGAGTGGTCATGGTAGGAAGTGACAGTTGATGGGTTGAACGGTGGGCCCGTTGGCCAGAGAGGCAAAGGGGCGGTGGCTGGCGATCGGCTTGCCGGTTAGGGCGGCGACTGTTCCTGCGTTCGGAGCAGCTTAGTTGGGTTTTCCGGCCAACGGGCCAACCGACCGACGGATCAACCCGGCCGGCCGCCGACCATCCCCCGGGCGACCGCGAGGTCCTCGGGGGTATCGATGGCGACGGGGTGGTAATCGGTGACGACGGTCTGGAACGTCTTGCCGTGGGCGAGGAAGCGCAGCTGCTCGAGGGACTCGGTCGCCTCCAGCTCGGTGGCCCGGAGTTGGGCGTAGCCGGCGAGGGTCGCGCGGTCGTAGCCGTAGACGCCGATGTGGACCCAGTAGTCGCGGCGGGTGACCCACTCGGCGGGATCGACGCCGCGCAGGTGCGGGATCGGGCTCCGCGAGAAGTAGATGGCTTCGCCGTTCTCGGCGCGGACGACCTTGACGACGCTGGGGGCCAGCAGCCGCTCGGCGGTGGCGATCCGCGACACCGCGGTGACCAGCGGGCAACGGGTCTCCTGCCAGCGGGTGATGAGCCCGTCGAGCAACTCGGGCTGGATGAACGGCTCGTCGCCCTGCACGTTGAGGAAGAACTCGCCGGGCAGTCGGTCGATGACGCTCGCCATGCGCGCGGTACCGGACGGACAGGCCGGGTCGGTCATCAGCACCTCGGCGCCGAAGCCACGCGCGACCGTCGCGACCTCCTCGGAGTCGGTGAGCAGCACCACGCGGTCCGCCTGGCGGACCTGCCGGGCCCGTTCCCAGACATGTTGGACGACGGGTTTGCCGCCGAGGTCGAGCAGGACCTTGCGCGGCAGGCGCGTGGAGGCGATGCGGGCGGGGATGCAGAGCGTGACGGAGGACATTTGAATGCGAGGAATGGAGGGTACGAGGGCCGGCGGACTGGCGGGCACGAGGCCGCCGGTTGCTCCGGAACGTCGCGCCAAGGGTTGGGCGACCGGGCCCTCCCCTTCGCCCTATCGCGGACACTCCCGGGCGGAGCACGCGATCACTTCCGCGCTTCGGCGGCGTTCGCGAGGTACCACTCGTAGGAATGGCGGACGCCTTCCTCGAGGGAGATGCGCGGGGCCCAGCCGAGCGCGCGGATGCGGGAGACATCCATGAGCTTGCGCGGGGTGCCGTCGGGCATGGCCGGGTCGAACTCCAGGCGACCGGCGAAGCCGGTGACCCGGGCCGCCAATTCGGCGAGCCCGCGGATGGAGATCTCCTCGCCCGAGCCGACGTTGATCGGGCCGGGCTCGGCGTAGCGGTCGAGGAGGAGGAGGCAGGCCTCGGCGAGGTCGTCCGCGTGCAGGAACTCGCGGAGCGGCGTGCCGGTGCCCCAGAGGCGGAGGACGGCGTCGCCGCGGAGCCGGGCCTCGTGCATCTTGCGGATCATCGCGGGCAGGACGTGGGACTTCTCGAGCGAGAAATTGTCGCCGGGCCCGTACAGGTTGCACGGCATCGCGCTGATGAAGTCGCACCCATGCTGGGTCCGGGCGTGGTCGCAGAGCTTGATGCCCGCGATCTTGGCGACGGCATAGGCCTCGTTGGTCGGCTCGAGCGGGCCGGTCAGCAGGGAGTCCTCGCGGATCGGCTGCGGGGCGTGCTTCGGGTAGATGCAGCTCGAGCCGAGGAAGAGCAGTTTACGGACGCCCGCCCGGCGCGCGCCTTCGATGACGTTGACCGCCATCGCCAGGTTGTCGTGCAGGAAGTCGTAGGGCTCGGTGGCGTTGGCCTTGATCCCGCCGACGCGCGCGGCGGCCATGACGACGACGTCGGGCCGCTCGGCGGCGAGGAACGCCTGGGTCGCGGCGCCATCGCGCAGGTCGAGCTCGGCCGAGGTGCGTACGACCAGCTGGTCGTGGCCCGCCGCGCGGAGCGCGCGGACGAGGGCGGCCCCGACCATCCCGCGGTGGCCGGCGACGTAGATCTTCGCGCCCCGGTCCATCAACGGTGGGCGTGGGCGACGGCCTGGAGGTCGTGGTCGACCATCTTCTGGACGAGCTGCTCGAAGGAAGTCTGCTGCGGATTCCAGCCGAGCTCGCGGACGGCCTTGGCGGGGTTGCCGAGGAGCTGCTCGACTTCGGTCGGGCGGAAATAGCGGGGATCCACGGCGACGAGCTTCTTGCCCGTCCGGCGGTCGACGCCCTGCTCGTCGACGCCGACGCCGCGCCACTCGAGCTCGATGCCGGCGCGGCGGAAGGCGTGCGTGCAGAATTCGCGGACGGTGTACATCTTGCCCGTCGCGATGACGAAGTCGTCGGGCTGCCGGTGCTGCAGGATCAGCCACATGCATTGGACGAAGTCCGGCGCGTAACCCCAGTCGCGCTGCGCCGAGAGGTTGCCCAGGAAGAGGCAATCCTGGCGGCCGTGGACGATGTTGGCGACGGCGAGCGAGATCTTGCGTGTGACGAAGGTCTCGCCGCGGCGCTCGGACTCGTGGTTGAAGAGGATGCCGTTGGAGGCGAACATCCCGTAGGCCTCGCGGTAGTTGCGCGTGATCCAGTAGGCGTAGATCTTCGCCGCGGCGTAAGGGCTCCGCGGGTAGAACGGGGTGGTCTCCGACTGCGGGACTTCGACGACCTTGCCGTAGAGCTCGGACGTGGAGGCCTGGTAGACGCGGACCTTCTGCTCCAGCTTGAGGATGCGGACGGCCTCGAGCAGGCGGAGGGTGCCGAGCCCGTCGGTGTCGGCGGTGTACTCGGGGATGTCGAAGGAGACCTTCACGTGGGACATGGCGCCGAGGTTGTAGATCTCGTCGGGCTGGATGTCGCCGATGAGCCGGATCAACCCGGTGGCGTCGCCCAGGTCGCCGTAGTGGAGGTGGATCTTCTTGACGTGGATGTCGCGCACGAGGTCCTCCATGTAGAGGTGCTCGATGCGCGAGGTGTTGAAGGAGGAGGAGCGGCGGATGACGCCGTGGACCTCGTAGCCCTTCCCAAGGAGGAACTCGGCGAGGTAGGAGCCGTCCTGGCCCGTGATGCCGGTGATGAGCGCGCGTTTCTTCATGATGGTAAAGAGGGATGCCTTAGGCTGGCCGGTCCTTGGCCTGGGCGATGATGCGGGAACTGCTGTCGATCTTGGCGCCGAGGCCATCGATGAGCAGGGCGCCGTGGCGGCGCAGGACGGTCAGTTCGGGGATGTTGCCCGCATGGCGATCGCCGCCCTTGCAGAAGACGGCGTCGGCGCCGGCGGCCTTGGCTTCGGCCAACAACTGCTCCAGGGTGGCGCAGACGGAGCCGTCGGCGTCGATGGCCAGCACCGCCCGGTCGACGACGCGCAGGGCCCGGGTCACCGCCAAGCGGGTGTCCTGATCGATGAAGGCCTGGCCCTTCTTCAGCGCCGCTTGGGCGTCATTGTTGACGATGACCCAGAGCACGTCGCCTTGGGCCCGCGAAAGCTCCAGCATCTCGAGGTGCCCCCGGTGCATGGGATCGAAGTAGCCGGAAGTGATGGCGACGCGCATGGTTCGAAAAGATGGGACGAAAGGTATCGGCGGTTGGCGGTCAGCGGTGGGACTGACGCAGGCAATTTCTCGGACGGGGGCCTGGGCGGGCCTGCCGTGGTTGGAGGGATGTCCTAACCTCCCACCGTTATCCGCCAACTGCTTATCTTTATTTTGATTACTTGGGCAGGCTACCGCCCGTGGCGGCGCGGGGGGCCGACACGCAGGGAGCGTTTTTCGACTGTCTGCCGGTTACCCGGCGAAAATTTCAGCCACCCTGCGAAGGGGGCAGCATGAGGGGGAAAAGTTCGAGGGCGCGGGCGTTCCAGCGCTTGAGTCGGGTCAGGCGTTCGAGGACTTCCGGGGAAGCTCCGACGGCTTGGGCTCCATCGAGGACCCGCTGCAGGGCCGGGGTCGACTGTTCGAGGGCCGGCAGTACTTGGCGGCGCACCAGGTTGACCAACGAAGCGGCCAAGGAAGGCGTAGGCTCCCAGCGTTCCCGCCGCACGCCTTTGGCTTTGACGGACAGGATCATCTCATGGTCTCGAAGGAACTTAAGTCCTTGACTGACAGAACCTTTACTCATTCCGAGTTTGGCCTGGATTTGGTCGAAATCCAGGGCGGTATCGGCCGCATAAAGCAGCGCGTAGATCTGGGCGACCGACCGCGGGACCCCCAAGATTCCCGCCATTTGGACGAAAAAGTCTCCCAGCTCGATCTCATGCGGAGAAAGGCGGCGGGTATCTGGCCGGCGGGGGCGACCAACGGGTGGCTTCTTGGCGGGTGGCTTCATCGCGCGGCCTCGGGGCGGAGGGAGGCTATGTTTCAATAAAAATTGAACTGAGGCAAGGGGCTTCTGCTCAATCGGGGTAAATACCCTGCAAACCACGCTCAGTCATGCCCTTGCAAGCCGGGGGAGCCTCCCTACCCTACCCGCTACGATGCGACGACTTTCCCTCGCTTTCTGTGGCTGTGGCTCCCGCGCCCGCACCTACGCCGCCATCGCCGCCGGCATGGCCGACCGCTTCGCCCTCGTGGCCGCCGCCGACCCGGTCCCGGAGCGCGTCGCGGCGATCCGCGCCCACACCCAGGCCCCCGGGGACTTCCGCTCCTACGCCTCCGCCGAGGCGATGTTCGCCGCCGGCCGCCCCGCCGACGTGGTGGTGATCGGCACCCAAGATGCGCAGCACCGCGAGCATGCGATCCGGGCCATGGAGCTCGGGTGCGACCTGCTGCTCGAGAAGCCGATCGCCCACCGACTCGACGACACCCTGGCCGTCCGCGACGCCGCGCGGCGGCTCGGTCGCCGGGTCGTCGTGTGCCACGTGCTCCGTTACACGCCCTTCTACGCCCAGGTCCAGGCCTTGCTGCGGTCCGGCGCCATCGGCGAAATCGTTTCGGCGAACTTCATCGAGGGGGTCCAGCCCTGGCACCAAGCCCACTCTTTCGTGCGCGGCCATTGGTCGGTCGAGGCGAAGTCCTCCCCGATGATCCTCGCCAAGAGTTGCCATGACATGGACCTGCTGGCGTGGCTCATCGACCGACCGTGCGAGACCATCGCCTCGTTCGGCAGCCGGACGTATTTCACCGCGGCCCGCGCCCCCGCGGGCGCGCCCGCCCGCTGCACCGATGGCTGTCCGGTGGCGGCGACCTGCCTTTACGACGCGCACCGTTACGCCCGCCCGGAAGGGCGGCGCTGGCTGGCGATGGTCCATGACCGCGCGAAGGAAGCGAGCGAGGCGGAGGTCTTCGCCTGGCTGCGGACGAGCCCGTGGGGCCGCTGCGTCTACCGCTGCGACAACGACGTGGTCGACCATCAGGTCATCGCCGCCCAGTTCGCCGGCCAGGTCACGGCGACGTTCACGATGACCGCGTTCGACGAAGGCCGTCACCTGGAGATCTTCGGGACGGAAGGGGTGCTGCGCGGCGGGGCCTTCGTGAAGAAGCAACTCGGGTGCGACCTCGTGGTGACCCGGCATGGCTGGGACCAGCCGGCGGAGAAGATCGTGGTCGAGACCCCCGCGGTGGGCTATGCCGGCCATGGCGGCGGCGACTTCGGCCTCATGAGCACCCTGCATGCGGACCTGACCTGCCCGGACCCGGCGGGGATGCGCACCTCACTGGAGGTCTCCCTGCAGAGCCACCTCATGGCCTTCGCGGCCGAAGAATCCCGACGCTCCGGCCGGACCGTGACCTTGGCGGTCTGACGGTCGGCGGGAAAATTGTCCACCGTGGCGCCCCCTTGGGGATTCGAACCCCAGTTACTTCGATGAAAACGAGGTGTCCTGGACCGGGCTAGACGAAGGGGGCGGACGGTGGAAGAGCCGAAAGTAGGAATGAGGGCACGCTGGTCAAGGCTTTTGGCAGAACAAGAAAAAGGGCGGCAATCCGCCGGATTGCCGCCCCTCGGGGACGGGGAAAGCCCGTTTCTCCGTCAGAACCGCTTGCGGTAACTGAAGTTGACGCCCGTCCCGGTGCCTTGGTTCTTCTCGTAGGTCAGGCCCAGGCTGTAGGTCGTGTTTTCGTTCGGGCCGAAGTTGAGCGACGGCGCGAAGTAGTAACCCGAACCGCCCGTGACGCGCAGCGGGGAGGTGTAGCTCGTACCGTTGAGCGCGGAAGCTTCGCCGTTGGTGGCGGTGAAGTCGCTCGTCTCGCCGGAGCCCTGGTTGAGGTAACCGAGGTCGGCCGAGAGGCGGTAGCGCCAGGTGCCGTCGGCGGACTCCCACTGCTTGTGGAAGCCGACGCCGGCGCGGATCGAGGTCTGGGCGATGCTCTTCGCGGTGACCTGCAGGGCGTCGGCCTGACCAGTCTCGGCGAGGTCGTCGACATTGGTCGAGGAGACCTGGACGCCGAGGAAGGGCGTGGCGTAGGCGCCGACGGACTTCAGGGGGAAGACCGTGCCGAGGCGCGCCCAGCCGCCGAGGGTCGTGCCCGTCGGGGACGACGTGTTCGTCGCGCCCGGGGTGACGATGGAGTCGCGGGTAGCCTTGCCGGAGAGGTGACCCAAGGAGACGCCGACGTCGAGGGACATCAGGTCATTGAAGAACGTGGTGCCGGCGAAGACGTCCGCGCGGATGTCGTTGCCCTCGAACTTGGCGCTGGTGTCGCCGGAGGTGGTCACGCGGTTGGCGCCGAGGGTGAAGCCGTAGTTGGCGCCGCCGTCCGTCTGCCGGATCAGGCCCGCGTGGACGCCCATGAGGTTGCCCCTGGTCTTGAGTTCGCCCGAGGCGCCGAGGCGCAGCTGGCGGATGTCGGTGCCGACGAACCATTCGGAGTTGACGATGGACAGGCCGGAGCGGTCGAAGCGGCGCATCTCGAGTCGCTTGGCCAAGGTAGCCTCCGACGTGCGGAAGCCCTCGATCGACAGGGCGGCGACGGACGCCGCGCCGAGGGGCATCAGGTTGTTGATCGCGCCCTGCAGCTGGGCGTCGGTCATCAACGCCAGCTTGGAGCCGAGGAGGTTGAAGGTGGCGTTCGGCGTCGCCTGCCAGACGTCGTCGGCGGTGCCGAGGTTGCCGTCGACGCCGTTGCCGACGCGGACCATATCGACGCGGGCCAGGGTTTGGATGACGCCAATCAACGGCGCGGGCCCCTGGAAGGCGGCGTACTCGGCCGCGGTACGGACCGAGTAGACGGCGATCTCGTTGGCCAGCACCGGGACGCCGATGACGGGCGCCGTCGGGATTGAGAGCAGGTAGGGCTTCGGGGCGGCGCCGACCATGGTGATGGAGGCGGCGGGAATGACCGAGGTGTAATAGGAGGACGCAAGCGTGCTCGGGGTGATCGCGACCGAACCGGTCGGCGCCGCGGTGAGGGCGGCGCTGAGGCTCACGCCGGCGGCGCCGGTAACGGTGCCGGCGGGGACCGCGGTCAGGGTCGTGTTGATCGTGAAGCTGGTGTTGGCGTTGATGCCGGTGACAACGGAATTGGCCGGGAGCCCTCCGCCGGTCACGACTTGCCCGAGCACCAGGCCGGCGGTGTTGCCGGTCAGGACGGTCGAAGTGCCGATCGCGCCGCCCGTCGGGGTGATGGCGACCGACGGGACGACGGCGCTGACGGAGGTGCCGGCGGCCAGACCCGTTCCCGCGAGGCCATCGCCGACGCGGAGGCCGGTGAGGTTCGCGGTGGCGAGGAAGGACTGGCCGGAGACGCCGCCGGCGGTGGCGACGTTGGCCGGGGTGAGGCCCTTGAAGAGGACGTAGCGCTGGCCGGCCGGCAGGACGCCGGGGCCGAACTGCGAGAGCTCGATGCGGCCGGTGCCGCCGCCATTGAGGGCGGCCGAGCCGTAGAACTCGATCCGGTCGTTGAACGTGCCGTTCACGGCGGTGGCGGAAAGTTCCAACTGGTAGGTGCCGGTGTTGACGACGTCGCCCGTGACCGTGATGACGCCGGGCGAATAGCCCGGGGCCACGATACCGGCGTTGGTGAAGTTGGCGCGGGCGGCGAACGTTCCGAGGGTGGCGGAACCTTGGATACGCGAGGTCGCGTCCACGGTGATGCTGCCGGCGATGGCCACGTTGGGCGCGGCGGCGGTGCCGAGCTCCACCTTCGACTGGGCGGTCAGGCTGAGACCACCGGCGAAGCCACCGTCGATCGTGAGCAGGCCCGCGTTGGCCGAGCCGGTGACCTGGATCATGCCGGTGCCGCCGGAGCCGGCGAAGGCGCCGGTGGCGAGGGTCGCCGGGCTGCTGTCCTGCTGGATGTCGAGGAAACCACCCTTGAGGGTGATCGGGCGGTTGCCGAGGATGCTGCCGCCGGAAGCCTGGACGACGAAATGCCCGGCCTCGATCTCGTAGGAGGAGAAGACGGCCGCGGTGACGCTGGCGGTGCGGCCATCCAAGAAGCCCGCCCCGGTCTTGATGAAGCGGCCGGCGCCGGCGACGCCGGTGACGGTGCCGTCGAAGACCTCGGGGGAGGCGAGCGTGCCGCCGTCCGCGCGGACGGCGATGGAACCCTGGTCCGCGATCGTCGCCGAGCTCTTGGCCAGCGCGATCGATTCACCGCCGAAGGCGGCGCGGATCTCGAGGTGGCCCGCCTCGGCGACCGTCCCGACGGTCAAGGTATTGCTGAAGCCAAAGGCGCCGGAGCCCGGGAAGTTATTGGCGAAGAAGGGATTCAGGAAGCTCGCCCGGCCCGCGCCGACCAAGGTCAGGTTCGTGTCGACGTAGGAATAGACGTCGCCGAGCATGGTCGTGGAGACGGCTTGGCGCAGCGTGACGTTCTGGGACGATCCGACCGGCGCGTCGTTCAGGCCGCTGGCGAGGGTGAAGATGAACTCGCTGTCGGCGTCGCCGGAGACGGCGACCACGTTCGCCTGTCCGGCGCTGCGGAGGGTGACGTAACCGGTCAGGCCGAGGGCGGTCATGGTCGGCTGGGCGTCGAGGCGCACCACGGACCACCGGTTCGGGTCGGTGGGGCTGCCGGTCACGCTCAGTTCGAGGGTCGTCAGCGATCCGGCCGTCGCCGCGGAAACCTGGGTGCCGAGGGAGCGAAGGGTGCCGTTGCCCAATTGGATCCGGAAGGAAGCGCCGTTCGAGATGACCGCCGTCGCGAGGTCGGTGACGCCGCCGGTCGTCGCGCCCGAGCCGTTCACGCGGTCGTCGCGGACGACGAGCTTGCCGCCCTGCACGACGAAATTCGTCGCGGTGTTGTTCGCGCTCGTCAGCCGGACTTCGCCGGCCCCGGTCTTGAGGATGGTGCCGCCGACCGTCCCGGCGCCCGCGCCAGTGCTGGTGACCTGGCCCGCGTAGGTCCAGGCCGCCGTCGGGTCGTCGTTGTTGAAGCCGATGGTGGCGCCGTTGTCGACGGAGAGGTTGGCCGCGCCGAAACCGGCTTGGCTGCCGATCAAGGCACCCGCGTGGATGTTGATGGCGCCGATGGCGTTGGCCGTCCCGAGGCGCGCGAGGTTGAAGGCGCCGGTGCCGAGCTTCTCGATGGTGGCGCCGCCCGTGATGCGGCCGCTGTAGATCGCCGTGGTGGAGGGGGAGGCGTTGACCGTCAAGGTGCCGGACCCGTTGATCGTGGAGCTGGCGGCGCCGGTCACATTGGCCAGGTCCTGGCTGAAGTTGGCGACGTCGAGGGTGGTGTCGGCGCCGAGGTTGACCGCCGAAGCCGAGGCGAAGGCCGCCTCCGTGTTCACGCGGAGCGTGCCGCCGGTGAGGTTGACCGCGCCGGTCAGGGAGAGCGGCACGTTGAGCTCGAGCAAGCCGCCGCCGGTCTTCTCGAAGTTGCCCGCGCCCTTGATGTCGCCCTGCTGGAAGGCGATGTTTCCGTTGAGCGCCACCGCGGTCGGGGCGCTGAGCGTGAGGGTGGTCGCGCCGTCGATGGAGGCGATGGTGCCGAGCAGGCCCGCGAAACCTTGGACGGTGTTGTCGAAGACGCGCATGCCGACCCGAAGGTCCGCGGTCGAGGCGAGGGTGACGACGGCGCCGCCGGCCGTCGACGTGCCGGTGCGGATGTCCCAATCGCCGTAGGACTCGGCGCCGGTGATGGGTCCGTTGGCGACGGTGAGCGTGGGACGGTCGAGGGTCAGGGAGTTCGCGCCGACCGCGACGACCACGGAATTGGCGGCGAGGCCGGTGCCGGCGACGCGCTGGCCGACGTAGAAGCCGGCGCTGGCCGCGACCGGGACGATGGTGCCGGCGGCGAGCTGCGCGCCGGTGGTGGCGGCGACCTTGTCGGCGAAGGTGGCGCCGGCGGCGACGTTGATCACGCCGAAGTCGGTACCATCCGTGGGCAAGGCGTTGACGATGACCTTGCCGGCCTGCACGGACATCGTGCCCGTGGAGGTGAAGGTCCCCCCGATGGTGAGGGTGCCCGCCCCGGTCTTGGAGGTGTTGCCTGGACCGCTGATGGACCCGCTCCAGGCGAGGTCGTTCGGGGTGTTGAGCTGGAAGTTCGTGCCGGTGCGGACGTTGACGATGCCGCCGGTGATGGAGGACAGGTTGCCGGGGTTGAACTGGACCGAGCCCTCGACGATGTCGATGCGGCCGGTGGACCAACCGGTGGTCGTGTTGATCACGAGGGTGCCCGCGCCGAGCTTCTCGAAGCCGCCGATGCCGGTGATGGGACGGTCGAACGACTGCGCGCCGGAGTCGACGTTGATGGCCAGCCCGCCGAGGGCGCCGATGTTGATGCCGGAGGTGTTCGGCAGGGAGTCCCAGTTGACCTGGAGGACGCCGCCTTGGATGCTGGTGGCGCCGGAATAGGTGTTCACGCCCGCGAGGATGAGGCGCTCCGGACCGACCTTGGTGAGCCCGCCGGTACCCGTGATGTTGCCCCGGAAGGCCAAGACCTGCTGGTCGGTGACGGTGAGGACGCGGACGGTGCCGGTGGCCGCGGCGGTCAAGGTCTGGTCGAGGGTGACGATGTTACCGTTGATCGCGGTGATCTTGGCGCCGGCGGGGATGCCCGTACCGAGGAGGGTGCGGCCGACCGCGAGGCCCGTGACATCGGCCAAGGTGAGGGTGGTCCCGCCCTGGGCGCCGGAGACCACGGACTTGGTGACCTGCTCGCCGAGCGCGGAAGCCAGGAAGCCGACGGTGTTCTCGCGGGACATGCCGGAGACGGGGAGGTTCGTGAGCGAACCCGCCGCCTGGGCGGTCAGGGGCGTGTCCAGCGTGAGGACGTTGCCGCTGATGCCGGTGATCACCGAACCCGGCGCGATGCCGGAGCGGATCGCCAAGGTGCCGGAACCGGGTGCCAGCAGGTTGGCGGAGAGGGTGACGGTGTTGCCGTTGATCGCCGCGATGGTGGCGCCGGTCGGGATGCCGGTGAGGGCGGTCAGCGTCCCGGTGGTGGCGGCGGTGGTGGTGGCGCTGAGCGAGATGACGTTGCCGGCGATCGCGGTGATGGTGGTGCCGGCGGGGATGCCGACGCCGGTGACCATCTGGCCCACGGCGAGTCCGGTGTTGTCGGCCACGGTGACGAAGCCGGCGTTGATGGCCCCGGGCACGAGGGACTTGCGGATGGCTTCGGAATAGACGGTCTGGCCGACCGCGAGTTCCGAGGCATTGGCCACGACCAGGGTCGGCTGGGAGGCCGTCAGGCTGCCCGAGGCGCGCGCGGTCAGGACGTTGCTGAGGGTGAGCGTGTTGCCGGCGATCCCCGCGATGGTGGTGCCGACCGGGATGCCCGTCGAGACGGTGAGCAGGCCGGAGGAAGCGGCGGTGAGCGCCGCGGAAAGCGTGACGACGTTGCCGTTGATCGCCTGGATGGTGGTGTTGGCCGGGATGCCGAGGCCGGTCACGGTCTGGCCGACCGCGAGGTTCAGCGCGTTGCCGACCGTGATGGTGGCGGGGAGCACGCCCGCGGCCGTCGAGTTGTTGATGGGCTTGACGATGGCGATCGAGCCGACCGCCTGACCCACCGACAGGTTGGTGACATCGGCCATGGTGATCGTGTTCGTCAGGGCCGTGCCGGCGCCGATCGGCCGGATGATGTAATCGCCGGAACCGACCGGGACCTCCGGGTCGATGCCGGTGATGGGCGAGCCGGCGCTGAGTCCGGCGACGCTGGTGAGGCTGATCGTGTTGGCGCCCGCGGCGCCCCACGGCAAGGTGATGTCGGCGTTGACCGTCGGGGTCGTCTGCAGGTAGTAGGCCGGGTTGGCGTCCGGCGAGGTGCCCGGGAAGTTGGTCAGGGCCGCGTTGAGCTGGGCGATCTGGTCGGTGGTCTTGCCCACGATCAGGGTGCCGCCGTTCAGGTTGATGGTCGAGCCGGCCTGGCCGAAGAGCGAACCGACGGTCTGGTTGCCGGTGGCGTTGAGGGAGGCGCCGGCGAGGAGGACGAGGCCGGCCGTGTTCTGGATGCTGTTCGCGCCGGTGAGGGCGAGGGCGCCCTGCTTGACGACGGTCGCGCCATAGTAGGAGTTCAGGCCCGAGAGGGTCAGGGTGCTGCCGCCCTGCTTGACGAGGTTGCCGGCGCCGGTGATCTTGCCCTGGTAGGTGGTGGCGGCGTTCTGGTTCAGGGTGATGCTGCCGCGGCCGAGCTCGATGCGGGTGTTCGCGTCGCCGCCGAGGTTGTTGACGCGCTGCGTGGTGTCGTTGAAGCGGATGGCCGTCTCGTAGCCCAGCCCGTTGTTGACGTTGTTGTCGCCGAGGCCCGAGGAGAGGGTGATCGAGGCGGCGTTCACGAACGTGTTGTCCTGGCCGAAGGAGAAGGCCAGCGTGATGCCGTTCTTGACGATGAGGTTGCCGAAGAAGAGGTCCTGGCGGTTGTAGACGTCGATCACGCCGAGCTGGCCGTTGCCGATCGTGACGCCGCCGGAGCGGAGGTTGACGATGTTGTCCGTCGGGGCCACGGTCAGGACGGAGCCGGCGGCCCCGTTGATCTGGGCGCGGAGCGTACCGGCGTTGTTCTGGACGATGGACAGGGTGCCGGCGCCGCCGAGCACGACGCGGCCGTAACCGAGGCTCTGCACGTTGGCGATGACCTTGCCGGCGTTGATGTCGATCTGGCCGATCGTGGAGCTGGTCCCCATCAGCGCGAGCGCGCCGACGCCCTGCTTCTCGAAGACGCCCTGGCCGCCGTTGATGCTGCCGGTGAACCAACCGTCGAGGTTCTCGTCCTGGATGACGACGAGCCGGGCGTTCGGGGACACGTCGATGCGGGAACCGGTCCCGGGACCCGCGTCCCAGAGGTTGGTGGCGATCTCCGAATAGAGGGCCTGGAGGTTGCGGATGGTCTGGTTGTTGCGGACCTCGAGGACGGGGGCGCCGCCGGTCGGGAGGTAGCCCGGGCGCCACTCGATGCCGAGCGCCGCGTCGGTGGCGAAATTGTACTGCGAAAGCGCGGTCTGCCCGTCCGGGGAGCCGCCGATGAGGTTGACCGAGGCGGCCTGGCGCAGGGCGAGGCCGTTGGGGTCGTTGAGGACGAGGTCGCCGCCGGCGATGAACACGTCGCCCGTGAGTCGGCTGCTGTTGAGGATGGTCAGCTGACCGGTACCCGACTTGTAGAGGCGACCCGCGCCGTCGATGCGGCCGATGGAGCCGACCATGCCGGCGTCGAAATGCGCGTTCAGGGCGTAGTCGGCGTCCTTGCCGACGTCCAAGACCGTGTTGACGTCCGTGCCCTCGTTGCCGTTCACGAAGTCGAGCAAAGTGCCGGCGTAGAGGTTATGGACGAAGTTCAGGCGGTAAAGCAGCGGCGCGGAGGGATTACCCAACTGGCTGTCGCCGAGCTGCGGGCCCTGGGCGACCACGTTGTAGGGGGTGTTCTGGAAGCTGAGCGTGGAGTTGCCCTGGACGATGACGGCCTTGGCGCCGACCATGCGCGACGTGAAGCCGACGGGGGCGTTGGTCCCGTACTCGGCCCAATGGTTGAGGTAACCGCTGACCACCAGCGAGCCCTGGTTGACGATCGCGATGCCCGAGAACGCGCCCTGGGAGCGCAGGTCGTTCGGGAGGTTCGAATTGTTGGTGAAGGTATTGTTGCCGAAATAGTTGATGTCCTTGAACGCGTCGTACTGGAGGGTGCCGCCGCCGGTCTTGATGAAGAGGGGCACCACGTCGGCGATCGTGACGTCGGTCACGGGGAACAGGACGGTGGACGTGAAGTCGTTGCTGAGCAGCTTGATCTGGGTGGTCGCGGCGACCTGCTGGTTGAGGACCAGCTGCGTCCGGACGGCCCCGACCGGCTGGCTGAGGTTCAGCGAGGTGACGGTGCGGGTCAGCTCCTGGATCTGCGTCGGGGTCGGCAGGCTGCCGGGGGCGCTGAGGTTGGAGAGGTTGACGATGCCCGTGACGGGGGCGCCGACGAGCACCTGCGCCGGATTGGACAGGGGCGCGGCGTAGTTGACGGTGACGTCGGCCCGGGCGAGGGGGGCGGCCGCGAGGGCGGCGGCCAGGACGAGGAAGCGGCGGGAGAGTTTCATTGCGGAAGGTACGGTGGGGAGGGACGATCAGAAGCGGCGGCGGTAGCCGGCCTGGAAGCCGGTCGTCTGGGTGGAACCGGCCTTCTCGAGCGACAGCGTCAGGTAGTACGCGGTGTCGGGATTCGGGCCGAAGGTGAAGGAAGGCACCAGGCGGAAACCGGAACCGGCGGCGACGTCGGTCTTGGTCGAGAAGGCGCCCACGCCGTCGAAGTTGGCGTCGATCTCGGCCGTCTTGCCGCCGCCGACTTCGGCGAAGGCCTCGAGGTCGAAGGCGAACTTGATCATCTGCCCCTCGTGGACCGAGAGCCACGCCATGCCGGTGCCGGTGGAGGCGCGGGCCGACGTGTAGGAGTAGGAACTGACGTCCAGCTTGGTGGGGTCGCCGGTCGTGTTGGTCTCCTTGAACGACTGGCCGCTGACGCGGACGAGGTCGAGGCCGACGAACGGGGTGAAGTTGACGCCGCCCTTGGTCGCCAGACCCGCGCCGAAGCGGGCGAAGGCGCCGTAGGACATCGCCGAAGGCGTGCCGCGCTGCGTCCCCATGAAGGTGACGCGGTCCGACGTGTTGTTGCTGTTGCCGACGGAGACGCCGGCGTCGAGGTAGAAGGTGTCGCGGCGTTCGCCCAGCATGCCCGAGAAGAAGGCGGTGGCGCGGTAGGCGTTGCCGGACACGGAGCCGGCGCCTTCCGCGAGCGTGCTCCGGGTCTGGGAGGCGCCGAGGGTGAAGCCGGCGACGGACCACGGGTTGAGGTCCTTGAGGTAGCCGCCAAGCAGGCCGGTGAGGGTGGAGTTGAACGGCGGGGCGCCCGCGCCGGAACCGCCCTGGAAGCGGGTCGACGTGGCCTCCACGAAGAACTCGTTGTAGTAGACGCTGTAACCGGCGCGGTCGTAGCGGCGCTGGTCGAGGCGACGCTGGAGGGCGTCGGTCTCGGCGCGCTGCTCGAGGGCGACGGTCGCCGGGATGGCCGCGAGCGAACCGGGCTGGAGCGAGCGGATCGAGGAAGCGAGCGTCGCGTCGCCCATGGTCATGAGGGTCGCGGCGAGTTGGCTGAGGTAGTTGGGGTCGGTCGCGACGGCGCTGGGCAGGAAGGTCGTGCCGCCGTTCTGGAGGGCGCCGCCGGCGCCGGTCTTGGTGATGCCTTGCAGGTAGGTGACGATGCCCGCGGCGACGCCGGGGATGGCGTAGCGGTCCGCGCCGCCGACGAAGTAGACGGCGTATTCGGACGGCGAGGTCTCGAGGCCGGGGAAGGAGCCGGCCGCGGCGGGCTGGACGATCAAGTAGCGGCCATTCGCGTCGGTGGTCGTGATGGCGTTCGCGGGCAGGAGATTGGCGAAGCTCTCGGCGACGGTGGGCGAGGCATCGACCGCGGTATCCTTGAAGAGGACGAAGCGGCGGCCGAAGGCCGGGGCCGCCGGGGTGGCCGGGGACGGCGCGGTCCAGCGGGCGATCACGAGGTTGCCGCCGTTCAGGTCGGCGACGCCGGAGAACTGTACCGAATCGTTGAAGAGCTGGTTGGGGGCCGTCCCGGTCGGGGTGCCGGTCACCTCCATGTTGGCCGCGCCGGAGAGGGTGAAGTCGCCGGCGACGTTCTGCGTGCCGGGCGAATAGCCCGGGGCGAGCTTGGCGCCGGCGCCGATGGTGAGGTTGCCGCCGATGTTCGCCGAACCGCTCAGGGTGGACCCGTCGGTGATGGCGACGTTGCCGGTGATGTTGAGGAGCGGAGCGCCGGCGCTGCCGAGCGCCAAGGAGGTGCCGCCGTCGGCGGTGACGTTGCCGCCGATGTCGCCGAGCACGGTGAGCGTGGCGAAGTCCGCCGGCAAGGTGGTCGGGTTGGTGGTCACGTTCAGGCTGCCGGAGCTGCCGACGACGGACTGGGACTGGAGCGTGCCGCCGGTCGCGGAGACCTCGACGGCGAGGATGCCGCCTTCGAGGCGGAGCGGCCGGCTATTGCCGGAAAGGTCGGGCAGGATCTTGCCGTCGACGTCGAGCGTCACGGCGAGCGTGCCCTCCTTGACGACGTACGCGGCGAAGACCTGGTCACGCAGCGTGGTGATGGTGCCGGCGGTGAGGTCCAGCGTGCCTTCGCCCAGCTTGACCAACTCGGCGGCGCCGACGGCGCCGGTCACCACGCCCGTGTAGGCGGCGGTGACGCCGGTGTCGACCATCACGCCCAAGCGGGCGAGGCGGGCCGGGTTCAAGGTCGTATCCTTGATCAGGTCGATGGCCTTGGTGTTGGCGACATTCACGCCGAGCCCGCCGCCGAGGACGGTGACGGTGGTCGGGGTGGTGAGGCTGGGGGCGCCCGTGTAGCGGAACATCCCGGTACCCTTGAAGACGAGATCATCGGTGCCCTGCACGGCGCCGGCAAAGGCGCCGTCGATCGACTGCGTGAGGGTGAGCACGCGGCCGGCGCCGACGGAACCAATCTCCAGGACCGAGCCGACCGCGCCCGTGATGCCGGTGATGTCGGTCAGCGTGGATACGTCCAAGGTGACGTCCGCGCCCAGGTTGGTCGTGGCCACGCCCGGCTGGGCGAGGGCGAAGACCGTGCGATTCGTGGCGGCCACGTCGGAGCGGAGGTCGAGGATGCCGCCGCCGCTGATCTGGCTGGAGGCCGGGTCGTTCAGGACGCCGATTTCACGGTCGCCGGCCAAGGCGATCCGGAAGGTCGCGCCGGCGGCGATGGTCGCGGTGAAGAGGTCCTGCGTGCCGCCGCGGGCGTCGGTCAGGCGAAGCTCGCCGGCCTCGATGTTGAAGCTCAGGTCATCGGCCGCGCCGGTCAGGGCGACGATGCCCGCGCCGGTCTTGCCGACGGTGCCGACGCCAAGCCCGGCCTGAACGACCTCGGCCGCGCGCACGGTGTTGTTGAAGGTCACGAGGTTGGCCTCGCCGGCGACCGCGTTGTTGAAGGCGACATTGCCGTTCGTGCCGACATAGAGGTCGGCCGAGGCGTAACCGGCGGTGGTGCCGACGAGCTTGCCGGCGATGACGACCACGTTGCCGAGGCTGTTGGCGCCCGCGGTGGGCGCGAGCGTGAGGGTGCCGGCGCCGGTCTTGAGGATGGTGCCGTCGGTCACGCCGGCGGCCTGCTGGAAGCGACCGAGGAAGCTGTAGTTGCCGGCCGGATCGACCTGCAGGCTGACCACCGAGTTGCCCGCGCCGAAGACGATTGTGGAGTCCGCGGAGCCCGTGAGGTTGCGGAAGGCCTGGTCGGTGCCGCCCAGGATGTTGAGGACGGAGGTGCCCTGCAGGTCGACCGCGGCGACGGCTTGGCCGACGACGGCGGGGTTGCCGAAAAGGTTGTCGAAACCGAGGTTCGTGCGGCCGGCGAGGGAGCGGTAGGTGCCGGAGAACGCCGTGGTCGGGTTGTTGAGGGTGAGCGTGCCGAGGCCTTCCTTGGCGATCACGCCGGCGCCGGCGAAGACGCCGGTGGCCGCGATCGTGTTGGCGACCTGGAGGGTGCCGGCGGCGGCCGCGGTGAGGTTCTGGCTGAGGGTCAGGGTCCGCGTGCCGGCGTTGATGCCGGTGATGGTCGTGCCCGCGGGGATGCCGGTGCCGACGACCACCTGGCCGTTGGCGAGCCCGGTCACGTCGGCGACGACGAGGCTATTGGTGTTGATGAGGCCGCTGGTGATGGCCTTGTCGAGCTGCACGTTCAGGCGCGCGGTCGCACCGGCGAGGACGTTGATGTCGCCCGTCGTCGCGCCGGCCCAACCGGTGCCGGCGAGGAGCGTGCCCGTGCGCACCAAGGTGCCGCCGGTATGGGTCAGGGAACCGCCCGCGGTGATGGTCCGGGTACCGGCCCGGACTTCGAGCTGACCGGCGCCGGAGACGGCGCCGTTGTAGGCGACGTCGGCGCCCGTGGTGAGGACGAGGTGGGCGGGGAGATCGAGGTTGCCCGCGGCGGCGGCCGTCAGGTTGGAGCTCAGGCGGACGCCGGCGGCGC
>Ga0255083_1000078_pt1 | contig 22190 bp, 23 predicted proteins | sample Colum_Colum_RepC_FD_188460 | JGI IMG/M metagenome (GOLD analysis project Ga0255083, IMG submission 188460) | Freshwater microbial communities from Columbia River, Oregon, United States - Colum_Colum_RepC_8h | ecosystem: Environmental > Aquatic > Freshwater > River | place: USA: Oregon...
ATCCGACGTGGCGATACTCACCGCCGAGCACGCGCGCGACCGCGGTGCCACCGTCGCGCTGATCGACGATCGGCGCTCGGTCACGTGGTCGGAACTCGACGAGCGGGTGAACCGACTCGTGAACGCGCTGCGTTCACGTGGTCTGACGACCGGTGACACCATCGCGGTGGTCGTCGGCAACCAGTGTGAATGGTTCGAGATGGCCCAGGCATGTGCGCACGGCGGCTGGACCTACGTTCCGGTCAACTGGCACTGGGTCGCCGATGAACTCGCCTACGTCTTTGCCGATGCCGGGGCCAAGGCCGTGGTGGTCGAGGATCGATTCGACGAAGCGGTGAGTGCGGCTCTGGCCGACCCGCGCGGCGCGGCGGTCGAGGTCGTGATCGGTGTGCACACTCCGTCGGATTCGGCGTTGCGCAACGACACCCGGTTCGTGGATTTCGAGACGCTGTTGAGCGGAGGTGACCCGACCGAACCGGCCGATCAGATGCTCGGCGGTCCGATGTTCTACACGTCGGGCACCACCGGCCGACCCAAGGGTGTGCGCGGCATGTTGTCGGGTGGACTCGCCATGACTCCGGACATCATGAAGCTGGTCGCGGCCGGCTTCTCGAACTTCGTTCCGATTCCGGGACGGGCTCTCCTGTGCGGGCCGTTCTACCACTCGGCCCAATGGGCGTTCTCGTTCCTACCCATGATCAACGGTTCAGCGGTCGTCATGCAGCACAAGTACGACTCGGCGGGCGTTCTCGATCTCATCGATCGACATCAGTGCACCAACGTGCATCTCGTACCCACGCAGATGAAGCGTCTGCTCGACCTGCCCGACGACGTTCGGAGCAGCTTCACGGGTTCGTCACTCGTGGTCGCCTGGCACGGCGCGGCTCCGTGTCCGCCGGCGGTCAAGCGCGGCATCATCGATTGGTGGGGCCCGAAGGTCACCGAGTACTACGGCTCGACCGAAGGTTCGATCATCTCGGTGATTCCGGCCGACGAGTGGTTGCGCAAGGGCGGCAGTGTGGGCAAGCCACTCGACTCGGTCGAGGTGATCGTCGTCGACGACGAAGGCAATCGAGTCGTCGGTTCAGGGGAAGGGACCCTGTACTTCCGCAACAAGATGGGAACCGACTTCACGTATCACAACGACGAGGAGAAGACCCGTTCGGCGCATCTCGAACCGGGAGTGTTCACCACCGGCGACGTGGGCTACATCGACGACGAGGGTTATCTGTGGTTGTCGGACCGCAAGATCGACATGATCATCAGCGGAGGCGTGAACATCTATCCGGCCGAGATCGAAGGCGTTCTGGCCGCCCATCCGTCGGTCGAGGACGTGGCCGTGATCGGAGTCCCCGACGACGAGTTCGGCGAAAGCGTGAAGGCCCTCGTGCAAGTTGCTGAAGGAGTCGCGCCGACCGACGACCTCGTGGCCGAACTCATCGCTCACTGTCGCGGATTGCTGGCCGGCTACAAGGCGCCACGGTCGATCGATTTCGTGGCCCACATCCCGCGTACCGGTACCGGCAAGATCCAGAAGCAACCACTGCGGGCGCCCTACTGGGCCGGTCGCGAACGACGTATCTGAGCACCATCGACGGCCACGAGTCACCGAGAACGGAAGCACCATGATCGATTTTCAGCGGATGTACCACCAGGGAATCCGGGTGCCTCATCTCGAGACGGCCATGGACGAACTCGGCGCGCAACTCGGTGTCACGTGGTGTTCGGTGCAAGAGCGCGAACAGAACGTCTGGTTGCCCGACCAAGGGGTCGTGAGCATTCCGCTCAAGTTCACCTATTCATCGCAAGGACCTCAGCATCTGGAGTTGCTCGAGGGCGCGCCCGGATCCATCTGGGACGGACGTGAGCAGCCCGGACTGCATCACGTCGGGCTGTGGTCCGACGACGTGGCCGGTCAGACCAAGGCTTTGGTGGATGCCGGCTGGAAACTTCTCATGGCCCAGGCCGAACCGGCCAAGGGCTACGGAGCCTTCACCTACGTGCAACCACCGTCGGGTCTGATCGTCGAACTCGTGTGGAGCGCGATCCAGCCGATGTTCGAAGGTTGGTTCGCCGGCGGATCGCTCGGCTAGGCGTACGGTTGACCATGGCCCACCAACAGCACTCACCGACCAACAGTGGTTTTTGCGCCACGTCCACCACCGACGAGGTGCTCGCCGGTATCGACCTCGCCGGCCGGCGTTTCCTCGTCACCGGATCGTCGGGCGGCCTCGGCTTGGAAACGAGTCGTGCGCTCGCCAGCCGCGGAGCCACGGTCGTGATGGCGGCCCGTGATGCGGCCAAGAACGCCGCGGCGGCGACGACCATCGAGTCGACGGTGCCGAAGGCCGATCTCGAATTGCTCACCGTCGATCTCGGTTCGCTGGCTTCGGTGCGGCGGGCCACGCGCGAACTCCTCGACGACGGGCGTGCCCTCGACGGTCTGATCGCCAACGCCGGCATCATGGCCACGCCGTTCGCTCTCACCGTCGACGGTTTCGAGTCGCAGTTCGGCGTCGACCACCTCGGACATTTCCTTCTGGTCCGCGAACTGCTGCCGCTTCTGGTGGCCGGCGCGCCGTCACGGGTGGTGTGCGTGAGTTCGGCCGGGCACCGCATGGGTGACATCGACTTCGACGACGTCAATTTCGAACGCCGCCCGTACGAACCGTTCCTCGCCTACGGCGCGGCCAAGACCGCCAACGTCCTGCACGCCGTGGCCCTCGACCAGATGTTCCGCGATCGTGGAGTGCGCGCCTTCGCGGTGCACCCCGGAGTGATCCAGACCGAACTCGGCCGGTACATGACACCCGAAGTCGTCGGCACACTCATGGCCCGTATCAGTGAGCGAGCCGAAGCCATGACGTGGAAGACCCCTGAGCAGGGCGCGGCCACATCGGTGTGGGCGGCTACCTCTCCGCTCCTCCATGGACGTGGTGGCGAGTACTGCGAGGACGTCGAAGTGTCACCCGTGGTCGCCGACGATGCTCCTGACGGAATCGGCGTGGCCGCCCGGGCCGTGGATGCCGAGCGCGCCCGGGCCCTCTGGGCACTCAGCGAACGCCTCGTCGGCTGATTTGTTACGGTGCGCCCGTGGCCACGATCCTCGCTCATCTCAAGGTGAAGGAAGGCTCCGAGCGCGCCTTCGAGGAGATTTCCCGCGATCTCTACCAAGCGAGTCACGCCGGCGAGGAAGGTCTGCTGCGGTACGAATACTGGCGGGGGAGCGAACCCCGCACGTATTACACGTTGTTGTCGTTCGTCGATTTCGCGGCGTTCATCGCGCACCAGACGAGTGATCATCACGAGGCCGCGTCGCCGAAGCTCGGTGGGGTTCTGGAGGGTCTGCGTCTCGAATGGGTCGACCCGCTCGCCGATGCGTCGCCACTTCTGCCGACCGAAGCCCAGGATCTCTCGGCGGCTGAAGATGCGCTCACCCGGCTCTACGCGCAACGCTTCGCCGCCCAAGTCGCGCCGTGGTGGACTCCGCTCCGTGATCGTTAGTACCCGACGAAAGGAAAAGTCATGACCGACATGCTCGAGGGCACCAGCCAGACACCGTGGTTCCTACGTGGAAACTACGGACCGGTCTTCGACGAGTTGACCGACACCAATCTCAAGGTCACGGGTTCCATCCCGAAGAGCCTGTCGGGTCTCTACGTCCGTAACGGTTCCAATCCCAAGAGCGGCGAGGCCGGTCACTGGTTCTTCGGTGACGGCATGGTGCACGGTGTGCGACTCGAAGGCGGTGAGGCCAAGTGGTACCGCAATCGCTACGTGCGCACGCCGAAACTCGCCAAGGGCCTCGACGCCATGGATCCCGATTGCATCTTCGATCCCACGGCGAGCGCGGCCAACACCCATGTGTTGGCCCATGCCGGACGCCTGTGGGCACTCGAAGAGGGCCACCTTCCCTGGGAGCTGTCGGCCGAACTCGAAACGATCGGTGCCGACGATTTCGGCGGCCGATTGAAGACGGCGTTCACCGCACATCCCAAGTTGTGCCCCGAAACCAACGAGTTGCACTTCTTCGGCTACGGAGCGGTGCCGCCCTACGTGACGTACCACGTGCTTGACGCCAAGGGCGATCTCGTGCACTCGGCACCCATCACCACGCCCAAGGGCACCATGATGCACGACTTCATGATCACTCGCGATCACGCGATCTTCATGGACCTGCCGGTGGTGTTCAACATGGACAACATGGCCAAGGGACTCCCGCCCATCGGCTGGGACGACGACTACGGCGCGCGCATCGGAATCCTGCCCCGGATGGGAACCGACGCCGACGTCAAGTGGTTCGAGATCGACCCGTGCTACGTGTTCCATCCGCTGAACGCCTACGTCGAAGGCAACGAAGTCGTGTGCGACGTGGGTCGGCACGCATCGATGTGGCGGGGATCGATGGACAACTTCGAGCCCTGCTTCATGCACCGGTGGCGTTTCGACATGAAGACGGGTGCCGTGCGCGAGGAACAACTCGACGACTGGGCGCACGGCTTCCCGCGCGTCGACGACCGGGTCGTGGGTCTGAAGCACCGCTACGGGTGGGTCGCCGGCTCGCGACTCGGCCGCACGAGTGGAATGGACGACGCCGGGGTCGTGGCCCGCTACGACATGAAGGACTTCTCCAAGACCGTTCACGATCTCGGACCGACCGCCCACCCGGGCGAGTTCGTGTTCGTCCAGGATTCGGCCGACTCCGCCGAAGACGGCGGTTACGCCATGGGATTCGTCTACGACAGCGCGACCGACTCGTCGGATCTGGTGATCCTCGACGCGAGTGATCTCGCCCAGAAGCCGGTGGCCCGAGTCCATCTGCCGCGCCGGGTTCCCTTCGGGTTCCACGGCAGTTGGGTCGACGACTCGGTCATGCCCTGACCGTTCGCGGTCAATCGAGGGGACGCGCGATGTCGCGCACGTGTTCGTAGAACGCGAGCAGCGGCGCCGACGGTTCGTACAACTCCACGAGATGTCCGAGCGATTCGCGGGCGTCGCAGAAGACGAAACGTTGACCGCCAGCGGTGGTGGCATCGAGCAAAGGTGGCCATCCGTTGCGACGGCAGGTCAGAACGGTCGCATCGAGCGACTCGACGAGATACGCCAAGTGGTGCAGACCATGGGCGCGGCCGATGACCGGGGGAGTGTGCTCCTGGACGAGCTCGACCATGATTGCTCCCCATTGGCCGTAGGCCGACGAGTGGTCGAACGATCCCGGTCGGCCGGCTATCTCGGCCGAGGCGAGCGCGATGTGCTCGGCGATCACGAAAGGTCCGGCCCCGGTGCGTCGACGGAAGTCGTCGGCCGCCGTGGCCAGATCGACGTCGGGATCGACGGCGTAGGCGATCTGCACGGGGTGGCCAAGGACGGTCGTCACGACCACAGCCTCGCGCACTTCGGGGGCGACTACTTTGAGGCGATGAGCGCCGACCCGGTTCCCTTCGGTTTCCAGTCACTCGACGGCATCGACGATCCGTCCCGCCTGCGACTCGACCGCCAATCCATCGTCGATCTGACGATTCGCTACACCTGGGCCCTCGACGGTCGGCAGTGGGACGACCTCGACGAGGTGTTCCTGCCCGATGCCACGGCTCACCTGACCGAGGATCTCGTCGGACGCGATGCAATCAAGGCGCGCATCCGACGGGCCCTCGAACCGCTCGATGCGAGCCAGCACGTCATCGCCAATCATCAGGTGGTGGTGCACGGTGATCGGGCGTCGTGTCGCTGCTACCTCCAGGCGCAACACGTGCGCCAGGCCGCCCACGGTTCACCCAACTTCATCGTGGCCGGTCGTTACGAGGATCAACTCGTACGAACCGCGCATGGATGGCGGATCGCCCATCGCGCCCTCGTGATCATGTGGACCGACGGCAATCCGGCGGTCGCTCGCGGCTGATCAGCGTTCGATGTAGGGCTCGATCAATCGCTCGACGCGCAGCGCCGGGTCGATGTTGTCGAGGCCGATCATGGCGTCGATCTGTTCGTGGAAGTGCCAGATCCGTCGTTCCTGATAGTTGATCGGAATGCCCCGGAGTGCGGGGGACTCGAGCGACTTCTGCATGGGAGACATGTTCCAGAAGTCCTCGGCCATGATCAGATCGAATCCGCGCATACGTTGATCCCAGTGCGGAGGAAGTCCCTCGTCGGGGTCGAAGTCGATCGGGGCGTAATGGATCCAGTCGATGCGGGTCGTGCGCTTGTCGATCGGCCAGAAGGTGATGAACGGAAAGCCGTGGGCGGCGATCGGGGTGATGAGATTGGGAAAGATCGAGTAAGCCGAACTCGTCGACCGAACCATGTCGTTGACGGTCGGGATGTCGGGAAATCCCGGAGTCTCGAAGTGTCCGAAGTCGTCCCAATCGGCCATGCCCATGGCCGACCACGTGGAGCGCGAGAACGGAGTGATCATGCGCGACGCGCCGTTGGGCAACAGGCTCATCACGGCACCGCGGTTGTCGAGCAGGCTCTCACCGCCCCGACTATGGATGTGCCGGAAGTGGTACACCTCCAGGAACGCCTCCGCCGTGACCTTCCAGTTGCACGGCACCACCTCGCTGCGCCGGGCCACGGTGCGCAGCGATGCGCCTTGGAGTTCGTCGAGTTCGCGCGCCACCGGTCCGAGCCACTCGAGCAGCGGCACGGCCTGCGGATCCTGGTTGACGAACACCCAGCCGTCCCACACCTCGCAACGCACGGTGGCCAGGCAGCGCTCCTCTTTCACGAGACCGACGAAGTCGCGTTCGTCGGGGACCGACACGAGGTGGCCGTCGTCGATGTCGTAGGACCACGAGTGGTACTGGCAACGCAGTAGCCGAGCCGAACCTTTGGCGTCGCGCACGACCGGCGCGCCCCGGTGCTGACAGGTGTTGTAGAACGCGCGTAGCTCGCCGTCGTTGCCGCGCACGAGAACCATCGGTGATCCGAGGTCGTCGAAGGTGAAGAAGTCGCCCGGGTTGGGGGCGTCCTCGGAGCGACCGGCGATGACCCAGACCTTGGTCCACAGATGGCGGCGCTCGAGATCCCAGAACTCGTCGCTCACGAAGCGGCCGACCGGGATGTCCGGAAACCGCGGGAATCCCGCCGGCGGTGCCGTGCGCGAGTACTCGTAACGCATCTCGTCGGTGAGTCGGGCGACGAGTTCGGGAGTCATCAGCCCGCCAATGATCCGGCGTCGGCCACCACGACCTCGCCGTGGATCCAGGCCGCCATGTCGGTGGCGAGGAACGCGATGACCCGACCGATGTCGTCGGCCTGTCCGCCACGACCGAGAAGGGTCTTCGACATCACCGCGGCGACGTCGAGGCCGGCCGCCTTGAGTGGTGCCATCTGTTCCTGCACGCCGGGTGTGTCGATGGGGCCGGGGGCCACGCCCACCACGCGGATGTCGCGTGGTCCGAATTCGACGGCGAGCGCCTTGGTGATTCCCACGACGGCGTGCTTCGACGTCACGTAGGCGCTGATGCCGGGTGCGGCCCGGAAACCCGTGGTCGAGGCGAGGTTGATGATCACACCGCCAGCGGTCATCCGCTTGGCCGCTTCGCGGGCGCCGGCGTACGTGCCGCGCACGTTGACCGTGAGCAAGCGGTCGAGGAAATCGTCGGTGGCATCGATGGCCGGTCCGGTGGTGGGGTAGATGCCGGCATTGTTGACCCAGATGTCGAGCCCGCCGAGAGTGCGCACGCAGAAATCGGCGGCGCGCTCGATCGACGCGGTGTCGGCGATGTCGACGGCGACCGCGGCCGTTCGCCGACCGAAGCGCGCCGACAACTCGGTGGCGAGGGTGGCCGCTCCCGACTCGTCGAGATCGGCGATCACGACCTCGGCTCCCGATTCGGCCAGGCGCGTCGCCGCCGCGGCACCGATGCCCTTGGCCCCGCCGGTGACCACGGCTCGCCGACCGGCCAATGAATAGAGGTCGGCCAGTGGCCGCCCGGAGTGATCGGCGATCATCGTTACCCCCCAGAAGTCGTCGGATCGGATTCTTATCCATATCCGAGTCGCGGTTCGTCTTCTAGGGTTCGGGCGTGGCGCGAGTACTGACCCGATTCGACGAATTCCCGCGACACCAGATCGGGAACACCTTCGACACCGTGGTCGACGGCTCACAGCACTGGAGCGACGGCTTCTATTTCACGATGGGCGACGACGAGGGCCGGGTCGCCTGGTTCATGGGTTTTCGCCTGCACCTGAACAACGACGTACTCGACGCCTTCACCTGTGTGTCGTCGCAAGGTCGTCAGCACAACATGCGTTGGTCGCGCCGACTCCGACCGCGCATCGACGATCTCGAGTGTGGACCGATCTCGGTCGAGATCCTCGAGGGTCTCCGCCGAGTGCGGGTGCGGTGCGCCCCCAACGAATACGGCCAAGCGTTCGATCTCCTGTGGGAGGGAGTGTGTCCGCCGTTCCTCGAGGATCACGTGCAGGTGTTCGTGAACGGCCGGCTCCACAGCGATCGGACCAATTACGACCAGACATGCAAGGTGACCGGTTGGATCGAGTTCGGCGGAACTCGCGTGGACGTAGATCGCTGGACCGGGGTTCGCGATCACTCGTGGGGGATCGGCAACCAGACCGGTGGGCCGCGCACAACGGTGATCGCACCACCCACCACGCCGGCCGCGCCACCCGGCTTGCGTCAGTGGTGCTGGTTCGACCTGCCCGATCGATCCATCTTCTGGCAGTTCCACCATCGCGGGAAGCGGCATCCGTTCGGAATGCTCGAGACCCGTTGTCAATTCCCATACGACGACCCACGCGAATCGTTCTCGTACACCGATCTCGACTACGAACCGACCTTCGTGATGCAGGACGGGCAGCCGACGACCCGACTCGAGAGCGCGATCGTGCATCTCACGCGACCCGACGGAGTTGTCGAGTCGTATCGCATCGAGCCGATTTCGTATCCGGTGTATCTGCAGGGCGGTGGATATCACTCCGGTTTCGACGACGGACTTGGACGGGGTGTGTATCGCGGCGATTTCCACCACGAAGGTGAGGTCTGGGAGATCGACCGCGTGATCGGAGTGACCACACCGCATCCGGTCAAGTTGAACCGTTCGCATTACGCCGAGGCCTGGGGTCGCTGCACCAACCTCGCCGATCCCTCCGACACCGGTACCGGCCACCTCGAATCGGTGGTGCTCGGACCTTACGAGGGACGTTCATGAGAGCGTTGGTCCTCGGTGGATCGGTGTTCGTCGGACGGCGACTGGTGGAGATCCTCGTGGCCTCCGGTCACGAAGTGACGGTGCTCAACCGCGGTCGTACTCCCACCGAGTTACCACCGGGGGTTCGTCTGCTCAAGGCCGATCGCACCGATGCCGATTCGATGCGGGCGGCGCTGGCGGGAACCGAATGGGATGCGGTGTTCGACGTCTCGGGTTTCGTGATGGCGGCTGGTGGCAGCGACATCGAAGGTCTCATCGATCTCGTCGACGGACGCGTCGGTCACTACGTCTACGTCTCGTCGATCATGGCGTACGACCAATCACTCGTCGGAGTGATGCCCTGGACCGAGGACCTGGCGACCGACGCCAGCGGCCCGGCGTCCTACGGCGGATTCAAGGCCCTGGCCGAGCGCGCCATGCGCGAACGCCATTCCCGGACGGGCTTTCCGGTCACCATCGCCCGCCCGGCCGCGATCTACGGCCCGTACAACAACATCTACGACATGGAGACGCCGATGTTCCTGCGATTGCTGCAGGGGCGGCCCATCCTGTTGCCACACGAGGGTCTGGTGACCGCGTCGTACGGCCACGTCGATGATCTCTGTGCTGGTCTGATCGGTTTCGTGGGTCGGGCCGAGGCGTGTGGAGAGGTGTTCAACACCACCTCCGAAGCGGTGACCACACGTCGTTACGTGGAGACGTTGGCGAACATCGTCGGACGTGAACCGAACGTCGTCATGGTTCCCGAATCGCGACCGGCTGGATTCCCGCGCGGGGTGCACGGCCACCTCTTCGCCAAGGCGCATCACGCAGTGTTGAGTACGGCCAAGTTCGAGAATCTGTCGGGTATGGCACCGAGATACGACTTCGAATCCGGACATCGGCAGACCTACGAGTGGTTCCTCGCCCAGGGTTGGGCCGAACTCGAGGAGCCGCTCGCCGACCCGGTGTGGTTCGCGAGTTGGGACTTCGAAGCCGAAGCACGCGCGGCCGCGCTACTCGGTGCGCCCGTATGAGCACTGATTTCGATAGTGACGTCGTGCTCGCCAATTCGGCGCGTGCGCTGCGGACCGAGGTTCTGCCGACCATCACCGACGACCACGCCCGTCGCACACTGATTCAGATCATTGCCGTGATGGAGGCCCATCTCGATCAGCTTCGTGCCGGCCCGACGACCACCAATGTGGACGGTGGTTTGTTGTCGGCCTTCGGTGGACGACTGGTGGAACGCGATGACCGCGGCGACTGACGGCGGTCTGCTCGACTGGCTGGCGAAGAGTCTCGGATGGCCGTCGGCGCGAGCAACCGTCGAGCGGATCGGCGAAGGGCACTCGCGCGAAATGCTGATCGTGCGACCCGAAGGTGCTTCGCCGGTGGTGGTGCGCATCGAACAGGGTGGTGTGTTCGGTACCACGAGCGCCGAGGAATGCCGGGTCATGAAGGCTCTGAAGGCGCGTGGAGTCGCGGTGGCCGAGATACTCGCCGACGACGCGGGATCGGTCATCGGTCGACCCCTCTTCGTGATGGAGTTCGTCGACGGTGTGGAGCGGCCGATTCCGACAACGGCCTTCGTCGATCGACTTCACGCGTTGCACACGTTGCCGGTGGACGATGAATTGCGGGCGACCTTCGACCGTTCACCGGAGACCGCGCGAGACGCGACATTCGGCCAGATCGATCGTTGGTACGAGGTGTACCGCTCGGCAGTCGCCGGTGAGATCGACGGTCTGGAACGGGCCGCGCGATGGTTGCGCGCGAACGTCCCCGATGACGGTCGGCTCGCCGTGGTCCATGGCGACGCCGGTCCGGGGAATTTCGTGCACGACGGAGTCGACGTGCGGGCGTTCACCGACTGGGAGTTCGCCCATCTCGGCGATTCTCGCGAGGACTGGTCGTTCTGCGTTTCGATGCGCGGTCCGCGCGTACTCGGCCGGGAGGAGTGGTTGTCGACCATCGCCGAGCGGACCGGAGTGAAGTTCGACGACGAGTCGTGGCGCTACTGGGAGGCCTTCAACCTCTTCAAAGGTGCGTGCGCCAATCTGACCTGTCGGCATCTGTACGAAACCGGGCGCAACCCGGCTCCCAACATGGCCATCGTGGGTACGGCGGTGCACCGACTCTTCCTCCATCGTCTCGTGGCCGTGATCACCGACTGATTCCGGGCGCGCGTTCGTTGTGCGACAATGCGCCATGGCTCACGAGTCCAACATCGAACTAGCGACCCGACTCTTCGCGGCGTGGAGTAGTGGTGACGCCGATGCACCGGCGGCCTTCCTGCATCCCGACGCCGTTCTGTACGACATCGTCGGTGGCGAACATCGGGGCTGGCCCAAGATCCGTCAGTTCTTCGGTCGGGGACTCGAAGTATGGAAGGACCTCGTTCTGGCCCCCGAACAGTTCTGGACGAGTGACGACGGTGTGGCGCTCAGTTGGGTCATGTCAGCCACCGTGCCCGAATCGATGGCCGCCTCGTTCGGCGCTCACAACGTGGGCAAGAAGTGGCGCAGCGAGGGAATGTCGTGGTTGCGGATCGTGGACGGTCGGGTGGTTCGTGAAGTCGACTACCACGACAGTGGTGCGGTCATGAAGTCGCTCGCCTGACCGGCGGGTACGCGCCTAGCGGCTCGGTCGAAAACCGATTTTCAATTGCTCGAGCGCGCGCAGGCAGAAGTTCGGGTGGTGCCGGAAGTCGTTGACCTCGGGTTCGAACCACATCTCGTCGACGCGGTCGACCAGTGCTCGGAATCCGATCACGAGTTCGCGACGGGCGAGTGGTGCGCCGAGGCAGTGATGTGTCCCGAAGCCGAAGGCCAGGTGTGAACGCAGGTTCTCGCGGTCGAGGTTCATCTCGGCCGGACACTCGAACTGACGGTCGTCGCGATTGGCCGCCGCGTAGCGAACGTTCACGACCGCGCCGGCGGGAATCGTCACGCCGTGCATCTCCACGTCCACGGCCGCCGTCCGGAAGAGACCCTGCACCGGGCCTTCGAGTCGGAGGACCTCCTCGGCCAAGAGCGGCACGTAGGTGTCGGGATCGTTCTTGACCTTGGCCCACTCCGACGGATTGTCGATGAGCAGTCGCACCCCTTCGGCGAGGGCGTTAGTGGTGGTCTCCGAACCACCCACGAAGGTGTCGGCCATCATCTCGGCGTGTAGTTCGTTGTCGGTGAGGGGCCGACCCCACTCGGGGATCACCGTGTTCACGAGATCCGACAACAACGTGTCGTCGGGTCGCTCGCGCAGACGTTCGAAGATCGGCTGGAAGTAGTGCTGGGCGGCGATCTCCTGCTCGGTCGACCACACGGCTTCCTCTTCGGTCTGCATCATGCCGAGTCGTTGCACCCAGGCATCGGTCCAGGCCTTGATCTGCCAGATGTCCTCCTCGGGTGCACCCATCTGGCGGCCGATCACGATGAGGGGGAGCGGAATGGCGAACTCGCGAACCCAATCGCACGAACCCCGTTCGATGAAACCGTCGAGCAGTCGATGGGCGAGTCGCTCGATGAACGGATCGAGTTCCTTGATCTTGGCCGGACGGAACGCATGGTTGAAGAGGCCACGCATCTCGCGGTGTTCCGGATCGTCCCGACTCGCGAGGGTCGCGCCCGGAATCCAACCCTTCTCTTCGTAGATCTTGCGCAGGCGCGCCGAGCGCGGATCGACCCGACCACGATGACGGGCGCTCGTGAATCGCTCGGTGTCGAGTAGCACGGCTTTCACGTCCTCGTAACGGGTGACGACGAACATTCCGGTGGCGTTGTCGCGCCACACCGGCGCCTCGTCCCGCAGGGCCTGGTATGCGGCGTACGGACAGTCCGACACATCGGGGTCGAGGAGCGTCAGCGATTCGAGGCGGATGTCGTCGGCGCCGGGGTCGGTCACGAACCCATCATGGCGCACTCGGCGGGGTCGGCATCACGCCCGAGCACGTACGTGGACTAGAACACTCCCATGACTTCTCCCGTCGACTCCCAGGACTTCGTCGAGATCCAGCGTCTCGTCAATCGCTACGCCGATGCCGTGATCCACCGCAACGGCGATCAATGGGGAAGTTGCTGGGCCGACGATGCCGTGTGGGACCTCGGTGGCGGACGCCTCGTGGAGGGCAAGGAGAACATCCTGAAGCTGTGGTTCGCGGCCATGGGTGGCATGGCGGCCGTGGTGCAGCACGCCCACAACGGCGATGCCGCGTACGACGGTGGCTCGCGCGACACGGCCACGGGTCGCTGGGCGATCAGCGAGCGTTTCCTGACCGCCAACGGCGATCGCGGACTCCTCCTCGCGCACTACGACGACGCGTATCGCAAGACGAATGGTCAGTGGCTCTTCACCCGCCGATTCCTGCAGGTGCACTACCGGGGCGGTCCCGACCTCACGGGTGAGTTCGCCAACACCAAGGCCGGTCTCGACGCGCGTGGCGCGCATCCGCAGGTCTGACGCCCACCATGCCCGCCTTCGCTTCCGAACTCGCGCGCGAACGTCCCGACGAGATCGCCGTTCGTGATCCCGACCAGGCCCTCACGTGGGCCGAGGTTGGCGACATCCTCAATCGCACCGCCAACAACGCGCTGCATTCCGACCTCGGTCCTCACCGTCGGGTGGCGGTGTTCGCCGAGAACGCGGCCGAAACCGCACTCGCTCATCTCGGTTGTCTGCTCGGCAGCGCGTCGACCGTGCCGGTGAACTTTCATCTCACCGCCGAGGAGACGGCGTACATCCTCTCCGACTCCGAGTCGCGCATCGTGTTCGTCGGTCCCGAGACGGTCGATCGCGGTCTCGATGCGGTGGCCATCGTGCGCGCCGAAGGGCGAACGATCGACATCGTGGGCTGGGGTGTCGATCGAGCCGGCGTGACGAAGTGGACCGATTGGCTGGCCACAGGTGACCCGAGCGATCCGCCGCTCGACGTCAAACCGCGCGCCAACCTTCTCTACACCTCGGGCACCACGGGCCGACCGAAGGGCACCGAACTCCCGCCCACGATGTTCGCCGGCGGCGACACCATGGCCGAACACTTGGAAGGTATGAAGGCCAACCGTTTCGCCATGTTCGGCACTCACCTCGTGGTCGGGCCGATGTATCACACCGGCCCGTTGAACGGAATGCGACTCCTGGTGCGCGGCGTGCCGATGGTGGTGCTCGCCAAGTTCGACGCCGAGAAGACGCTGGCCGCGATTCACACGTACAAGACCGAGTCGTCGGTGATGGTTCCGACCCACTTCGTCCGGCTGCTCGCGCTGCCCGACGAAGTCAAGGCCAAGTACGACGTGTCGAGCATGAAGCTCGCCGCGCACACCGGAGCTTCGTGTCCGGTCGACGTGAAGCGGGCGATGATCGAGTGGTGGGGTCCGATCTTCATCGACGCCTACGGCGCGACCGAAGTGGGGACCACGTGTCAGATCACGAGTCAGGAGTGGCTCGAACATCCGGGCTCGGTGGGCCGACCGGTGCCGCCGTTCTCGGTGATCGTGCTCGACGACGACGGCGACGAAGTGTCACCCAACACCGAGGGTCGCCTCTTCTTCAAGGACGCCACCGGGCGCGGTGTGATCTATCCGAACGATCCCGAGAAGACGAAGGCGGCGAACATCGCGCCCGGAGTTTTCACCCTCGGTGAGATCGGTTACGTCGATGCCGACGGCTACGTGTTCATCACCGACCGCTTCAGCGACATGGTGGTGTCGGGCGGCGTCAACATCTATCCAGCCGAAGCCGAGCAGGTCCTCGTGAAGCATCCGGCGGTGCTCGACGTGGCGTGCATCGGAGTACCGCACGCCGAGATGGGTGAGGAACTCAAGGCGCTGGTGATCGTGCGCGACGGAGTCACGACACCATCGGCCACCGACCTGATCGCGTTCTGTCGCGAGAACCTGTCGCACTACAAGTGTCCGCGGACCGTCGAGTTCGTCGACGATCTCGGTCGCAACACGATGGGCAAGATCAACAAGCGCAAGTTGCGCGCGCCGTACTGGGAGAAGTGATGACCGAACCCGTTCTGATCGTCGACGACCCGGCCCCGAAGGTGCGTCGCTTCACGCTCAATCGACCCGACAAGCGCAACGCGCTCAACGACGCGCTGCGCGGAGCGTTGTTCGACGCCCTGCGCGCCGGCGACAAGGACAAGGACGTCGCGGTCATGATCATCCGTGGCGCCGGTTCGTGTTTCTCGGCCGGCTACGACCTCGGATCGGCCAACAGCGATGTGGAGCGGGCGATCTCGCGAGCCGACGGGTGGTGGTCGCGTCACGTCGTCAACAACTGGTTCGAGATGTGGGACATGTCGACGCCGATCATCGGCCAGGTCCACGGGTACTGCCTCGCCGGTGGCACCGAACTCGCCACGGCCTGCGACCTCGTGTACGTGGCCCACGACGCCAAGATCGGCTATCCGCCGGTGAGGTTGATGTCGCCGCCCGACATGCAGTGGCAGACCTGGATGATGGGTCTGCGTCGTGGCATGGAGGCTCTCCTGACCGGCGACTCCATGTCGGGGGACGACGCCGTGGCCAACGGCTTCGCCAACCGGGCCTTCGCCGTCGCCGACCTCGACCGCGAGGTGCTGGCCATGGCTGAGCGCGTGGCCAAGATCCCGGCCGACCTGCTCGCCCTCAACAAGCGGGCCGCTCACCGGGCCATGGAGGTCATGGGGATTCGGGCCGGCATCCGGGCCACGGCCGAGATCCAGGCCCTCGGATTCCACCAGCGTTCGTCCATGGAATACATGCAGTCGTTCGCCACCAAGGGGGTCACGGCGGCCCTCAGCGAACGGGACGCCCAGTTCGCCGACTACCGCGAATCCGACCGCCCCAATTGAGGTCTTCGGCCCCTCCGAAACCCCGACCGAGTAAGTGATCGGTCGGTCATTTCGTGATAGAAAATCGGGACTCACTCCGGGCCGCCCGTCGGTCCCGGCCGATTCATCCAGGGGGAGAAATACGTGAGAAAGACAAGCAAGACCCTTATCGCGGGCTTGGCCGTACTCGGTCTGTTCGCGAGCGCATGTAGCGAAGACAGCGACAGCGGCTCGAGCGAGACTCCCGCCACCGAGGCTCCGTCCACGGACGCGTCGGCCGGTAGCGAGGCTCCGGCTGGTGACCTTCTGGTCCAGCAGTCGACGGTCGACACCGCGGTTGCCTACACCGGTGGCCCCGGCGGAGCAGCCAGTGGTGATCCGATCAAGATCGGTTACGTCAACCAGGAAGGTGGCACCCCGGCGTTCCCGGAGGCCTCCGTCGGCGCAGACTCGGCCACATGGCTCATCAACCAGTACCTCGGCGGCGTCGGCGGTCGTCCGATCGAACTCGTCAAGTGCTTCGTGACCAAGGAAGAAGACGGCCAGAGCTGCGCTCAGCAGATGCTCGCCGACGACAGCATTCAGGCCGTGCTCGTGGGCGCGATGTTCAACGGCAACGCGCCGCTGCTCGACACCCTCGCCGGCAAGAAGCCCGTCTTCCTACCCAACCCGGTCACCACACCCGAATTCCTCGCCACCGACGCTTACGCGTTCACACCCGGCTCGCCCGGCGTGGTGCAGGGCCTCGCGGTGTTCGCCGCCAACTACATCGGTGAACTCGAAGGCATCGAGGTGAAGAAGGTCGCCGTCGTGTACAACGACAACCCGGCCGGAACCGTGGCGTTCAACGCCCTCACCAAGCCCGTCCTCGAGCAGCTCGGCGTGGAAGTCACCGGTGTTCCGGTGTCCGACACCGCTGGTGCGACCGACATGGCAGCCGCCATTCAGTCATCGGGCGCCGACACGGCCGACGTGTTCTACCCGCTCGTGACCATCCAGGGTTGCATCGGTATCTACGACGCGCTCAAGACCCTCGGCGTGGACACCCCGGTCGTCACGACCGGCCTGTGCTTCGGTATCCCGATGCAGGACCACCTCGCCTCCGTCGGTGAGGCCGGCGAACTGCCCGACGGTTGGTACTTCGGTGGCTACGGCTACTCGTACGAGATCCCGGGTAACCCGGAGACCGATGCCTACATCGACACCGCGCTGTCGTGGGCCAAGGAGACCGGACTCGAGAACCCCGAGTACACCGGCTTCGGTGGACCGACCTTCGGTTCGCTGTTGACGATGGTCAAGTTCATGAACGAAGGCGCCACGGACGCGGAGGCGATCCGCACCGCGGCCAAGGGCTTCACCGGACCCATGTGGGCCGGCGTGGGTGACTTCAAGTGCGGTGGCAACCCCGTCTTCCCGAGCCTCTGCGGTTTCTCCATCGGAATCCAGCAGCAGCAGGGCACGGAGTACGTGTCGATCATGGACGGCTACAACGGCAAGCCGCTCAACCCGATCGCCGAACTCGCCGGCTGACCTAGATAGTCATTCAAAGAAGTATCTGACCGACTGACGTCGGTCGACCCGCAGGGTGGGTGTCGGTTCGCCGGCACCCACCCACTGCGGTGACGCCCTCCGGGGCGCAGAAATGGGGACCCACCCACGACGGGTGGACGATGGGGGAATCGGAATGAACGAGTCCGTTCGCAAGTTCGTCAAACAGCAGAAGCTCCTCGTCGGCATCGGGGTGGTGCTGATCGTCTTCGCTCTTCTCTACGCCTGGGACGCGCGCCAGCTCGCGCCGATGTTCTCCAACATCGGCACCGGCGCCCTGATGGCGGCCATCGCTCTCGGCGTGGTGCTCACCTTCCGCGGCTCCGGCGTCGTCAACTTCGCCAACGGTGTGATCACCGTGTTCGTGGCGTACTGGTATTACGGGTTCCGGGTGGAAGGGAAGTTCTACGTACCACCGTTGCCGAATCCGCTCGTGCTGATCGAGATCCCGGTCAACTGGTTCCGCGACGAGGGCAAGTACCTCGATCTTCCGAACTGGCCGACCACCATCGACCTGCCCGGTGAACGACTCACCACCGTGACGTCGATGGTCCTGGCCCTCGTGGTGGCCGTGCTCCTCGGTCTCTTCTTGCATTTCGTGATCTTCAAACCACTGCGCAACGCGCCCGTATTGGCCAAGGTGGTCACCTCGGTCGGACTCTTCGTGGTTCTGCAGGAGTTCTGTCGTCTTCGCTTTGGTGAACTCGCCAAGACCGGTGTTCCGTTCCCGTTGCCCAAGGGCAAGATCGACCTGCCCGGCGAACTCGGCATCGTGCCCAAGAACCAGTTGTTCCTCGTGATCGTCGTGTCGCTCATTGCCGTCGGCCTGTGGGCGATTTTCAAGTACTCGCGCTTCGGCTTAGCCACGCGCGCCGCGGCCGAGAACGAGAAGGGAGCCATCGTGCTCGGGTTCTCGCCTGACTTCTTGGCCGGTGCCAACTGGGTTCTGTCGACCCTCATCGCCGGTCTGCTCGGCATCCTCGCCGTGCCGATCACCAACCTCGACACCATCACGCTACCGCTGCTCATCGTTCCGGCCCTCGGCGCGGCGTTGCTCGCCAACTTCACGTCGTTCGGTCTCACCGTGGCCGCCGGCGTCGGTATCGCGATGCTCCAGGGCTGGGTGCAATACCAGGGCGCGCAGACCTGGTTCCCCAAGGGTGTGCTGCCTACCGCCGGCCTGACTCAGGCGTTGCCGTTCTTCGTGATCGTGATCGCCATGTTCCTTCGTGGCAAGGCCCTGCCGGTTCGCGGTGCGGTGACGACCGGCAAGATGCCCTTCGCGGCCGCACCCAAGCACGTGCTGCCGCTCACGATCGTTTCGTCGATTGCCGTGCTCGCGCTGCTGTTCGGCTGGAACTACGACTGGCGTCAGTCGACCATCAACACGTTGGTGGCGATCGTGATCGCCTTGTCGCTCGTGGTCCTCACCGGATTCGTCGGCCAGATCTCCTTGGCCCAGATGGCCATCGCCGGTACCGCCGGATTCTTCATGTCGAAGTACTTCTCGAGCTTGCCGTTCCCTTTGGCGCCGATCGTCGGTGCGCTCGTGGCGGCGGCTTTCGGTGCGCTGATTTCGATCCCCGCTTTGCGATTGCGAGGTGTGAACCTCGCCGTGATCACCCTGTCGGCGGCTCTGGCCATCGAACAGTTGCTCTTCAAGAACAAGACCTTCGCCGGTGAGCTCGGTGCGTTGCGTGTCGATCCGCCCAAGATCGGTGGCAAGGACTTCGGTCCGAACAACACCGCGCTCAAGGTTCTCGGTTTCAAGGGCAAGGATGACATTCCGCCCAATGCCTGGTTCGGTGTGGTGTGTCTGATCTTCGTGGTCGTGATGTGCTTGATGGTCGTGAACGTTCGTCGTTCGGCCACCGGCCGGCAGTTCCTGGCCGTGCGATCCAACGAACGGGCCGCCGCGGCCGCTGGTGTCGACGTGGCCCGCACCAAGATCCTGGCCTTCGGTCTGGCGGCGTTCATCGCCGGCCTCGGTGGAACCCTGTCGGGCTATCGCTTCGGTTCGGTGACGCCTGCTTACTTCGGTGCCTTCGCCTCGCTGACGTTCTTGTCGTTCGCTTACCTGGGCGGTATCGCGTCGGTGAGTGGTGCGGTGTTGGCCGGTGTGGTGGCACCCAACGGACTGAACTTCAACTTCCTCGAGAACATCCTGCACATCAATCAGAGTTACGCGACCCTGATCGGCGGTATCGGTCTGATCCTCACCGCCGTGCGCAATCCGGAGGGCATCGCCGGCGCGCCGCGACTGATCGCCCAACAGAAGATCGATCGAGCGGTACGAAAAGCGGCGATCGCCGAACGAAGTAAGGTCGGAGCAACCCAGGGGGAGGGTTCCAAGTGAGTCTTTTGCAGACTTCGGGCATGTCGGTCACCTTCGGTGGTCTGCGTGCGGTCAACAACGTCGATCTGACGGTCGAGAAGGGCAAGTTGGTCGGTCTGATCGGCCCCAACGGTGCCGGCAAGACCACCTTCATCGACGGCATCACTGGCTTCGTGCCCACCACCGGTCGCATCGAGTTCAAGGGTCAGGAGATCAACTCCATGCCCGTGCACTCACGGGCCCGCCTCGGCCTCGGCCGTACGTGGCAGTCGCTCGAACTCTTCGACGACCTCACGATCGAGGAGAACGTCCAGGTGGCCGCCGAACGGCAGTCGACCAAGAACTTCCTCCTCGATCTGGTGCGACCGAATCGCAACCGCGATCGCAGTGGCGTCGATTTCGCCTTCGATGTGCTCGGTATCGCCGATCTGGCCAAGAAGTACCCGAATGAGATCAGCCAGGGTCAGCGCAAGCTGGTGTCGGCGGCGCGCGCCCTGGCGGCCCGTCCCGAACTCGTGTGTATGGACGAACCGGCGGCTGGTCTCGACACGACCGAATCGCAGGAACTCGGTCGCCGTCTGCGTCAGATCATCGATGCCGGCATCACGATCTTCCTCGTCGACCACGACATGGGCCTCGTGCTCGATGTGTGCGACTACATCTACGTGATCGAATTCGGCGTCAAGATCGCCGAGGGCACCCCGGACGTGATCAAGCGGGACCCCAAGGTGATCGAGGCGTATCTCGGCAGCAGCGCGAAGGAGGCCTGACATGACCGCACTTCTCGACATCGAGAACCTCAACACCGGTTACAACGGTGTGTCGGTGGTTCGCGGGTTGAACCTCAAGGTCCACGAAGGTGAAGTGGTGGCCCTCCTCGGCCCCAATGGTGCCGGCAAGACCACGACGTTGCTCACGACCTCCGGTCTCGTCCCGATCATCTCGGGCGACATCAAGGTGTTCGGTAAGAGCGTGCAGGGTCGTCGTCCGCACATGATCGCCCGCGAGGGTCTGGCTCACGTGCCCGAGGGACGTTCGCTCTTCTACCAACTCACCGTGGGCGAGAACCTGCGTCTGGGTGCGGCCAAGGGTGCGGCCGACATCAAGAAGGCGCTCGGCTATTTCCCGGCTCTCGAGCCGATCCTCGACCGCCGGGCGGGGTTGTTGTCGGGTGGCGAGCAGCAGATGCTCGCCATGGCGCGAGCACTCACTGTGAGCCCGCGACTCCTCATGGTCGACGAGATGAGCCTGGGCTTGGCGCCGATCATCGTCGAGCGACTGCTGCCCATCTTGAGGCAGATCGCGGATGAGACCGGAGCCGGTGTGCTCCTCGTGGAGCAGCACGTGCACATGGCGCTTCAGGTGGCCGATCGGGCCTACGTGCTGAGCCACGGCGAGTTGGCCATGGAGGGCAACGCCGCCGAGCTCGCCAAGGACCGCAGCCTCATCGAAGCGTCGTACCTCGGCGAATCCCACTGACCCCCACCGGGTCAGAAGTTGTGGATCTGGTGATGATTTTTCACCGTATAGGTGAAGATCTGACGCCAGATTCCGACTGAGCGCTGATTTCTGGCGCGACTTCTTGACCTATGCGGTGAAAAATCATCACCAAAACAACGGGTCAGGCAGTGGGCATCTGTTTGAGATAGGTCTGCATGTCGAAGTAGTCGCGCCAGAGCGTGATCTTGCCGTCGACGACTTCCCACACCCCGGTCACGGGTAATTCGAGCCACCCGTGGGCCATCTTGAACCGATCGGTCCGTTCGTTGAACACGTAGTTACCCGAGGCCGCCTCACGATGGATCGGCCACGAGATCTCGGTGCAACCGGCGAACATCGGTCCGAGGATTCCGTTCATCGCCTCGGGGCCGAACACCTTCATCATCGGGACGTTGTCGTACTCGCAGTTCTCCGACACCATCGACAGCGCGGTCGGTAGGTCGTTGCGCTCGATGGCGGCGATGAAGGCGTGGACGGTCTCGAGCGGAGTCATGAGTTCTCCTCGTGCTTGTGTTCGTGTTCGGGTTCTCTGCTCCAGAGAACATCGAAGTCGCGGGCGACATCGAGAACCTGGAAGGCACGTCCGAGCCCCACGCAGAAACCGATCGTGACGGTCAGTTCCAACAACTCGGAGTCGGTGTAATTCTGGCGGAGTCGATTCCAGAGGTCGTCGTCGACCGCCGTGTGATCGACTGCGAATCGCTCGGCGTACTCCGCGGCCAGCCGCTCACGCGTCGTGAGCTGCGGGTGATCGAAGTAGTTCTGCACCGAGTTGTACAACTCGTCGTCCATTCCTTGCCGCATCGCCGATGCAGCGCGTGTATTCATTCAAACGACGCAT
>Ga0255083_1000088_pt1 | contig 20854 bp, 1 predicted proteins | sample Colum_Colum_RepC_FD_188460 | JGI IMG/M metagenome (GOLD analysis project Ga0255083, IMG submission 188460) | Freshwater microbial communities from Columbia River, Oregon, United States - Colum_Colum_RepC_8h | ecosystem: Environmental > Aquatic > Freshwater > River | place: USA: Oregon | collected...
GCCATGCTTTACGCCCTGCTCGCCATCGCCGTCCTGGTCCTGTTGGTGACCTGGCTGAAGCTCAACCCCTTCATCGCGCTGCTGATCAGCTCGCTGACGTTGGGGGCCATGGTCGTGGCTAGCTCCGGCGCCCTGACCATGGCGGAGGTCCTGAAGGCCTTCCAGACGGGCTTCGGTAACACTCTGGCCGGCACCGGCGCGATCATCGTGCTCGGGGTCGTCTTCGGTAAGCTCCTCGCCGAATCGGGCGGGGCAGGGGTGCTCGCCAAACAGTTCATCCAGACGCTTGGGCCCTCGCGCATCGGCCTCTGCATCATCCTCCTGGCCCTCTGCGTCGGCATGACGACCTGGTTCGCCGTCGGCCTGCTGCTCATCCTCCCGATCGTCATCACCCTCGCTAAGGAGACCGGCAAACCCTTCCTGCTGCTCGTCCTGCCGTTGCTCTCGTTCTTGTCCGTCATGCACGGACTGATGCCGCCGCATCCTGGTCCCGTCATCGCGATCGAGGCCCTGCATGCGGACATGGGTAAGGTCATCATCTGGGCGCTGGTCCTGGGGATTCCCGTCGCCGCCATCGCCGGTCCGTTCTTCGCCCGGCTCGCCGTCAAGCGCGTCGTCGTCGCCACGCCGGAGTTCACGCCGTCGGTCACCGCGGGTCAGACCTTGCCGACGTTCGGGCTGACGATCTTCACCGTCCTGTTGCCCGTCTTGCTGCTGCTCACGGGCACGTTGGTCGAGCTCCTGCACGCCAAGGAAGCGCTCTGGGGCAAGATCGGGCTCTTCGTCGGCAACCCCGTGATCGCCCTGCTTTTATCGGTGCTTTTCGCGATGTGGGCGTTCGGCAGACGTTGCGGCCGGAGTGCCGGCGAACTCCTGAAATTCTCCGAGCAGAGCGTGTCCGGCATCGGCATGACGCTGATCCTCGTCGGCGCCGGCGGCGGCTTCGCGCTCGTCATGCGCACCGCCGGCGTGGACAAGCAGCTCGCCGAACTCGCCGCCTCCGCGGGCTTGCCCTTGCTCGTCTACGGCTGGCTCGTCTCCGCTTTCATCCGTGTCGCCACCGGCTCCGCGACCGTCGCGATCACCGTCGCTTCCGGCTTCATCGCGCCCGTGCTCGCCGCGCATCCGGGCACCAGCCCCGAGCTCATGGTCATCTCTATCGGCTGCGGCTCGCTCTTCCTCTCGCACCTCAACGACAGCGGCTTCTGGATGGTCAAGGAATGCCTCGGCCTGTCCGTCGGCCAGACCTTGCGCACCTGGACGATCACCGAGACTCTGATCGGATTCTCGGGCCTAGGCATGGCGTTGTTGGCGGAGCAGGTGTTGAAGTTGATCGGGTAGGGTTGGGACCCTGAGAGTATCGAGTTTGGAGTATCGAGTATCGGGGGAGTGCCTGTCTTGGGGTAGGGTCAGCACTGCGTGCTGACCTAGGATGGCTGAACCGATCACGGATGGCTGAATGGAGGACTGCGTTGAGGACTGAATGGAGGGCTGAACGGATTTTTGTAGCGCCCGCCACCGGCCACCTGGGGCCCACCCGCCACCCGAGTTGGACAGAGGGCTGAATCGATTAATCCCGGCCCCTAACCTGAACCTGATGACCCGTGCCTGGATCCTGATGGCTGAGACCTGAGACCTGAAAATGGGCAGCCCAGCCAATCATCCGGTCTCCGGTTTCCCTTTGCTCGATTTTATTCCAAACCGCTAACCGCCAACCGCTTCCACCTGCATCGGGTAGGGCTGACCGCCCCCGGTCAGCCGTGCGGCGAATAGCTGTCCCTGCTCGGCACCCGCGGCTGACCAAGGGTGGTCAGCCCTACCTGTAGCCCCCAGCCAATCATCCGGTTTCCGGTCTCCCTTTGCTCGTTTGTCTTCCCAACCGCAAACCGCTAACCGCTTCCACCTCGCGGCTCTGCCGCGCTTTTTTGCTCAGTTTCGGGCTAATCAATTAAGTGGGGTGTGAATAACTTTTAAACGACAATAAAAATCAATTAAATCAATTAATCAGTCATTTAAATGAATTAATGACTGAAATTTACACATTTTTAATAAATAAATAGTTACCCCGATCTGCTTGCAGGATTTTCACTCAATCGAGCCGAAAAAGGGACAAATTCGGTTGTGCCGATGGGGTCTTCACCCCAAGATTTTCTCATCCCCCCAATGATGCCACCCCCCGGTGGCCTCCCCAAATCTATTCTAATGAAAAGTTCGAAGTCTCGTCCCCTATTTTCGCGCGCCTCGCTGATGGTCGCCGCCGCCCTGCTCGCCGTCGGGTCGCCGACTCCCGCACGCGCCGCGAACTTCACCTGGAACAAGGTAGATTCGGAAACCTATTCGTGGATCGCTCCCTCGAACTGGACCGCGCTGGCGGGCTTCCCTGACGACCTCGGCGACGTCGCTAATCTCAACAATAACATCCTCGGCGATAACACGATTACGCTGAACGCCAACGTCACCCTGTCGACGCTGAACATCGGCGACGCCGTGGGCGCGAACTCGTTCATCATCCAGGCGGGGGTCATCGCCCATCCGGGCATCCTGCCGCTGGCGGCGGAGACCGTCAATACCGGCGTGGGCTCGATCGTCATGGACGCCGCCGGCTCCGCGGGAGTCGCGATCAACAAGACCGGGATCGGCACCGATGAAATCGCGGCGCTGGTGACCTTCAACGACGCCCTGACCATCACGGCTTCCGCCGGTCAGCTCATTCTTTCCGGCGGTCTCCGCTCCGGCCTGTCCGACATCACCTTCGCGGGTGCCGGCACGACCGAAGTCAAGACCACCACCCTTGTCACCGGCGGTAACGTCGTGAAAAACGACGCCGGCACGCTCCTGTTCAGCCTCGCGAATACTTACAGCGGCTCGACCCTCGTCAACGCCGGCACCTTGCGCGCCGGCGTGACCAATGTCCTGCCGGGCCGTACTTCGCTGGTGGTCGCCTCAGGGGCCACGTTCGACGTCAACGGCACCGCGCAGTCCATCGGTTCGCTCTCGGGCGCCGGTACCGTGCTCAACTCTTCGGCCAGCACTTCCACCGCGACCATCACCATCGGCCGCGCCGATACCAACGCCGTCTTCACCGGCACGATTCCCGGTCGCATCGCCGTCACCAAGGTCGGCGTCGGCAACTTCGTCCTGCGTCCGAGCGCCGCCAGCACCTACGCCGGCACCACGACGGTCCAGGGTGGCACGTTCGAACTCGATTTCGCGAGCGCCGGCACGCTCACCTCGCTGCTCAACCCCGCCTCGGCTCTCACGCTCGCCTCGGGTGATTTCACCTTGCGCGGTCTGGCCGGCCTCGACGTCGCGCAGACCCTTGGCAACGTCACGGTCAATCAGTCGGGCGGCACGATCTCCGTGCTCGCGGGCGGCACCACGCTCACCCGACTGGCCCTGGGGACGCTCGCCTTCGGCTCGGCTTCCAACTCCGGCACGTTGCTCGTCTCCGCGCCCGCCAACACCCAGGTGACGATCTCCGCCACCACCGGCCTGGCCAACGGCATCCTCGGCGCCGGCCGCGCGGTCTTCACCGACGGCACCAACTTCGACTGGCTGACCTCGACGACCGCCTCCACGCCGTTCGTCCTCTCTGGGCTCGCCGCCGGATCCTACACCGGCCTGCCCAGCGCGGGCCCCGGTGTGGCCACCGCCAATTACAATCTGACCGCATCGCAGACGCAGTCCGCCGCCGCGGCGTTGGGCACGCTCAAGATCACGCCTTCGGCTGCCAGCCAGAGTCTGGCCCTCGGCATCATCGACCTCACCTTCGGCGCCTCGGGCGGCGGCCTGCTCGTCACCGGCACCAACGCCTACACGATTTCCGGCACCACCGGCGGTCTCAAGGTCGGCGCTTCGGGCGGTGACCTCGTCATCCATAATTACAACAGCGGAGGTCTGACGATCTCCGCGGCCATCAAGGACAATACCACCAGTGCGCTGACGCGTCTCGTGACGGCGGGCACCGGCGTGACCACGTTGTCCGGCGCGATGAATTACACCGGGGAGACGTTCGTCACGGGCGGCGTGCTCTCCTTCAGCAACGCGGGCGCCACCGGCGCCGGCACGCTCGGCTTGGGGGTCGCCAAGGCCGTCTACATCGGCAACGGCGCTACCCTGCGCTACACCGGTGCTTCCGCAACGATAGCGTCCGCCACCACGGCCAACTCCCACACCTTCAATCTCACCGGTGGCACGGGGGCCATCGAGGTCACGACTTCCACCGCCACTCTCACCATCGCCGGGGTGGTCAGCGGCGCCGGCGGTCTGCGCAAGACCGGCGCAGGGAGCTTGCAGTTGAACGCCGGCGGTACTTTCACCGGGCCCGTCGTCATCGCGGCCGGTAAGCTGATCAGCGGCTTGGGCGCTTCCACCGACGGCAACGCCGAACGTATCACCAATACCAGCCCGGTCACCGTCCTGACCGGAGCGACCTTTGAGATCGCCGGCAGCGAACGTGTCGGCTCGCTCTCCGGCGCGGGTACGTTCACCGTCTCCGGTACTTCCGCCCGTACCCTCGGCGTCGGCGAAGATAACACCAACACGATCTTCACCGGTCTGCTCTCCAGCACCCTTGGCAACAGTGTTTCGAAGCGCGGTTCCGGTGTCTGGACCGTCGCGATGCCGAGCGTCTCCACCTGGGTCGGCGGCAACATCAATCTCGATGCCGGCGTGATCCGTGTCGGCGACGGCATGGGCCAGCAGTTCAATCCGACCGCCACTCTCATCCTCAATAATTCCGCCCAGTCGGCGATCTTCGACCTGAACGGCAGTTCGCAGCGCATCAACGAACTGCGGTTCTTCAATAACGGCACCACCGGTGCCTCGAATCTCAACGCGCAGGCGCTCGTCTTGCTCGGCAGCGGCGGCACCCTCACGCTCGGAAACAACATCACCGTCAACGCCAACACCACCGCCGGCACCGCCAACAGCGGCACCCAGGCGGCCGGCATCATCGGTTCCGCCGGAGCGATGCTTTCGATGGGCAACGGCCAGCGCACCATCACCGTCTTCAAGAGCCTCAATCTCGCCCCGGGCGAGGCCGAGCTCGTCATCGATGCCGCGATCGACGGCGGCGGTGCCAGCGGCGGCTGGCTCAAGTCCGGCGCCGGTACCCTCCGCATCCAAGGCCAAAGCTTCTTGAGCGGGACGGTTTCGACCCGCTTCGACGCCGGCCTTACTCTATTAGACTACACCACGGCTGCCACTGCCGCGGTCTCCAATCGCATCAACCCTGTCGGCATCATCGACTTACGTGGCGGCAGCGTCTCTTTCTTGGGTAACGCCGGTTTTGATGTCAGCCAGAACGTCGCCGGGCTGGCCTTGGCGGCCGCTGCCACGGGCAACACGGGCGGCTACTCCTCCCTCGACCTCTTCTCCGCCGGCGGACGCAACCTGGTCCTTAATCTCGGACCGATCACGCAGCGACTCGGCGGCACCGTCCGTCTCACCCTGCCCACGGGCGTGCAGAGCGCCGTCAACGGCATCACGACCTCCACCGGCAACGACCTCTTCACCGGACTCGTGGGCACCCTCGGGGCCGCCGTCACGGTCTCCGACGCCTCGGGCGCGACCAGTTTCGCCACGCGCGTCGGCACCAATATCGTCCCCGTGACCATGGCCTCGCGTGACACGCTTGCGGGCGTGCTCAACGGCGAGAACATCACGGACGCCGCCGGTTATGCCGGCTCGCTGCTCAACGTCGTCTCGCCCATCAGCGTGCGCTTCAACGCCGCAGGCTCCTCGCTCCTGTCCATCCCGGACGGCGGTATCCTCAAGGTGATTTCCGGCGGTATCCTCCAGACCTCCGCCGCGGCTACCACGAACCTCAGCCTGACCAGCGGCCAGACCACCTTCGGTTCCCTCTCGGTCAGCGTCGCCAGCACCGCCGGCCTCATCCCGGGCATGCCGGTCTCCGGCACCGGCCTGCCTTCCGGCGCCCGCGTGACGCAGGTCGTCGACGCCAACACCTTCCTTATCGACCGTCCCGCGGTCGCTTCCGGGACCGGCGTCGCCGTGACAGCCGGTGCGGTCACCGTCATCCAGGGCGGCACCCTGCGTTCGCCCACCCGCGAGCTCATCATCTCGAACGACACCCTCGGCTGGGCGCCGAACGTCTTCAACGACCAGAACTCCCTCTACCCGACCAAGCGCCTGCTGATCACGTCGACGATCGACGGTCTCCAGGGCATCACCAAGACCGGCAACGGCGTGCTCGCGCTCCGCGCCGGCGCTTTGGCCAATGATTTCACCGGACTCGTGCAGCTGCAGGCCGGCGTCATCGAGCTCGGCCGCACCGGCCGTGGTTCCTTCGCCATCGGCGACTCAGCCCCGGTCGCCTTCTCTAATCAGGACTCTTCCAATCTGCGGATGCTGTCCGACGGCGTCAGCCTTTCGGGCGTCGGCCTCGACGCCGCCCTGGGCGTCGCGGGCGCCACCGCGCTGGGTTCGCCGTACGTCAAGGTCGACAACATCCTGGGCCTGAGCGTGGGCCAGATCCTGTCGGGCAACGGCATCAATCCCGGTTCCACCGTCGCCAGCCTCAGCTATACGGCCAGCTACGTCTCCTTCGGGTCCGTCGCCATCGCCGGCGCCGCGACCACCAACGCCAGCGCCACCGTGACGCTCGCGAACACCGCCGGCCTCGTGGTGGGCCAGCCGATCACCGGCGCGGGCATCCCGACCGGCGCTTACATCGCCGCCATCGTCGACAACTTCAGCATCACCCTCAGCGTGCCTGCCACGGCGACCGCGGGTTCTGTCGCGCTCGTGGCCGCCCCGGTCACGCAGGTCACGACCAACGGGCTGCACGGTGTCGTCAACAACGAGAACCTCGCCATCAGCGAGGCCGGCACGGGCTTCAATGGCGTGTTCAAGGTGATCGTCGATCCCCTCGTCGGCAATCGTTTCGTCCTGACCGGCACGCCCGACCAGACGATCGCGACGCTTCGTGATGAGCAACACCGCCTACGCCACGGCGGTGGGCCCCACCGTGGTCCAGGCCGCCTCGGCTTACGGCGAGACCATCGGCGCGATCTCGGGCGGCAATCGCCAGGCGTTCGGCAATTACAATTTCATCGACCTCGGACTCGGGACGACGCTCACGATCAACCAGACCCAAGACGGCACCTTCGCCGGTGAGTTCAGGGGCTTGGGAGTGATCCGCCTCATCGGCAACTCGACGCTGAACCTCAACGGCCTCCACCGTAACCACGGCAACTTCATCATCGATTCCGGCACGCTCCAGGTCACGTCCTCGAACAACCAAGCCGGCGGTCGTATCTTCAACACCCCGGCCGGGGGCAATTTCCCGACCGTCACGGTCAACCGCCACGGCGGGTTCTTCCTGTCGCGCTCCCTGAACACGGATACCGACGGCGTCGGCGACACCACCGACCTGTTTCTTAATTCCGCCGCCGGGACGCGCACCAACCTGGTCATCGGTTCGAACTTCGCTGACACGCTGCCGCTGGGCTTCTTCGTCTGGAACACCTCGTCCAACACCGCCCGTTCGGAGAACATCAATAACCTCTACTTCGACTCGGGCACCAGTTACCTGACGATGCTCGTGTCGGGCAACACGCGCCAGATCCTCGGCGCCACCGGGCTCATCCGTCGCAATCTCGCCACCGGTAACGTCCGGGGACGCAACTTGGGCAACGTCTCCAGCGGCAACGTCAATTCCTCCAACTGGTTCATCCGTAACACCGGCGCCCAGGATGATTTCGTCAACGCGATGATCGGCGGCGCCGGCGCGGACGTCGCGCTGGCCGCGGGCGTCACGACCCTGGGCGGCACCACCGTCACGGTCACCTCCACGGCGGGTCTTCAGCCTAACATGCGCGTCACCGGCACCGGCATCCCGGCCGGGGCCTACGTGGCCAGCGTCACCAACGGTACCACCTTCGAGCTCAGCGTGGGCGCGACCGAGGCGAACACCGGGCTGAGTTTGGACGCCTACGCCCTCAACAAGAGCATCACCCCTTGGCTGGTCGCGCAGAGCTTCATCAACTCCGTCGGCCCTGTCTCCGAGACGGACATGGGCAACTCGCTCACGACCTACGTCTCCGGACTGGGCCTGCGCGCCCTGGACCTCACCAACGACTACGCCACCTTCGCGAGCATCCTCCAGTCCTCGGAGAACGTCCGCGAAGCCCTGACCGGCGATCTCACGCTCGGCGCCAACGCTTCGGTCAACGCCCTCGTCCTGCATAACGGCACCGCCGACGCTACATCGGGCGCCTTCGTCGTCACCGGGGCGACCGGCACGAGCCTCACGAACGCCAGCGGCACTTTCCTCTTCACCCTGAACAGCGCGGCGACCCTCGGGAGCGACAACTCGGTCACCCTCGCCGGTTTCGACGGCGGCGTGCGTTTGCCCGCCGTAACGAACGAATACCTCTTCCATGTCATCAACCCCGGCTCGTCCGCTATCTCGCCTCGCCTGACGGCCTTCGTCTCGGCCCCGTTGGCTTCCGCCGGACATGTCACCAAGTCCGGCCGGGGCACCCTCGTGCTCTCCGGCACGAACACCGCCGGCGGCGGCGTCCGCTCGCTCACTCCCTCGACCACCTATTGGGGCACCACCATCAACGAAGGCGTCCTGCAGATCGCGGACCTCGACAACATCGGCGGCACCCTCGGCGGTCTCACGCTGGCCGGCGGCACCCTGCGCCTCGCGCCTGGTTTCGCGGACGACATCTCGCAGCGCGCCGTCACTTTCCTTTCGGCCGGCGGCACGCTGGACGTCACTTCGAACGAGCTCGTCCTCGCCAACCCGATCGGCGGAGCCGGCATCGGTGGTCTCACCAAGACCGGCGTCGGTTCCCTCACCTTGGCCGCGACGAGCACGTTCACCGGCTCCACGCGGGTGGACAACGGCCGCCTGATCCTCGGCGGCGGCGCCAACAACCGCCTGCCTTCCGCCGCGGAACTGTTCATCGGTTCCGGGTCCGGCACCGCCACCGGGGTGCTGCAGCTCGGCAACGCCGACGGTGCCAGCCATCAGACCGTTTCCTCCCTTTCCGGCGTGACCGGCGTCCAGGTCGCGGACTTCACGCTCCTGAATCCCGGTCAGGGCTTCACTTCCGCCCCGATCATCACCTTCGACGCGATCGGCGGCCTGATGGGCGCCCAAGGCGCGCAGGCCGTGGCCACCGTCGAGGACGGCGTCATCACCGGCATCACCCTCACCGACCCGGGTCTCTACCGTCCCGGCTTCGCTCCCGTCGCCACCGTAACAGCCGTAACTAACGCCTCCGCCACCTCGACCACCTCGGTCACGCTCAACGTCGCCAGCACGGGCGGCGTCGGCGTGGGCTCCACGATCATCGGCGCGGGCATCGCCGCCGGTACGACTGTCGTAGCGGTCGTCAGCAACACGCAGCTCACCCTCAGTCAGAACGCCTCCGTCGCCAACGGCGCTGATCTTTACATCTCGGGCGGCGTCGGCGGCAACTCCGCTTCCATCGTCGTCCGCCCGCTCGGACAGGTGACCAGCAACGCCATCATCGGCGGCGCATCGGCGGTCTCGAACCTGACCGTCGACCAGGATATCAGCACGTTCTTCAACGGCGCCATCGGCGGCGCCGGGCTCAACCAGGACAACATCGGCATCATCAAGTCGGGGGTCGGCACGCTCACGCTGTCCGGCGAGACGCTTTCTTATCTCGGTCAGACCACCGTCCTGGGTGGTCGCCTCAATCTCACGGGCGGTCGCTCCGCGGCCCCGCGCACCTCGTCGGTCAAGGTCAACGCCGGCGCGATCCTCAACTTCAACAACACCGTCGGCCAGGAGTTCGCCCTCGGCGCGGGCGTCCTCGACCTCGGCGCCGGTTCCGGCGGCTCCGCCTCGCTCGGGTTCGACGTCGGCTCGCTCGCCGCCTACGACCGGATCACCACTTCGGCCCCGGCCCTCGCCGCCAATCGCGTCATCATCAACCTGACGGGCCTGACGGGTCTCACCGCCGGCTCCTACGAACTGATCACCGCTTCCGCGGGCGGCCTGAACGCGGCGAATTTCTCCCTCGGCGACCTGCGCAGCTTCGGCGGACACACCTTCTCCCTGGCCCGCACCGACAACGCCGTCACGCTCACCACCACGGCCTTGCCGCCCGACCTCTACTGGCGCGTCGGCGCCGATGTGAGCTGGTCTTCGCTCAACTACGCCAACTACGACACCAACTTCAGCACCGATGCCCTCGGGCTCGTCAACGCCAAGGGTTTCCCGGGCATCGCCAACCAACTCATCTTCAGCGCCGCGCCCGGCGCGGCCACCAGCGCCTATGTCACGACGCTCGACGGCAGTTTCACCGTCGGCAACCTGCGTTTCACTTCGACCCCGACCGGCATCACGAGCGTGACCATCGCCCAAGGCGGTCCGGACACGACCTACGCCCTGACGGTGGCTCCGGCTAATTCCGCCGACGGCATCACCATCGAAGACAACGCGGGCGCCGTCCTCATCAGCGCGCCCATCGTCCTCGGCGCCGACCAGACTTGGAGCATCGCCGGCACCGGCGCGAACATCGCCTCCCTCGCGGTCTCCGGGGCCGTGTCCGGCGCCGCCGGCAACGATCTGCTGATCGCCGGCCTCGCCGGCGACAGCCTCACCTTCTCGGGAGTCAACACCTATGGGGGTACGACCAGCTTCCCGGGGATGATCCTCCGCTCTGGCGCGAACAATGCGTTCAGCTTGAATTCCACCCACATCCTCTCGCCCCAAGGCGCGACCCCGGGTGTGCTCCGCCTCAACGGTTTCAATAACGCCATCGGCGGTCTTTCCGGCGTCGGCTTCGTCGAGAACTCCGACGCGCTCACCGCCGTCACCTTGACGGTCGGTCGCAATAACCAGAGCACCGTCTTCTCGGGCGAAATCCGCGACGGCGGTCTGACCGGCCTTTCTCTCACCAAGGTCGGCAACGGCGCTTTGACCTTGTCCGGCGCGCTCTCCCACTCAGGCGATACCAGGGTCAACGGCGGTACGTTGAACCTGACCGGCAGTTACGCCGGCTCCGTCGCGAGTTCCTACCTGCGTTTCGGCTCCACCCCGAACCAAAGCATCGTCAATGTCTCCGGGGACGTCGACCTCTTCTCGATGCAGGGCGCCGACATCGTCGGTGCCGTGTCGGTCTATAACCAGACCGCAGGCGCGGTCCGTCTCTTCACCACTGCCAACGGCGGGAACATGCGGGTCGCCCGCATCGGTTACGGTTACTTCAACCTTACCGGCGGTCTGTTCCAGATGTCGCCCGGCAGCGGCACGCCGCGTTTCAACCTGAATGAGAACAACGCCGCGGCCGTGGGCGTCGGTTATGTCGGCGGCACGGGGGTGCTCAATAACGCCAACGCCGGGGCGGATTGGTTCATCCTGGCTTACCAAGGCCTTGCCCAGTTCACGGTCGGGCAGGGCGGTTTCGTCAACCGCCAGAATTCCACGGGCCAGATCGGCATCGTCCTCGGCGGCACCGGTACGCACGGCACGCTGAACATCGCGGGCGGCAACTTCGACTTCGGTGGCAGTCAGCTCCGCTATGGCAACGGCTCCATCACGTCTTCGAACGCTTTCTTCAACGTCATCGGCGGCGTCGCCTCCATCGGCAACAACTCCTCCGTCGCCATGACCAATGGCCGGGGCAACCTCGGCTATAACAATTTCGCGGGTGGCACGCTGCGCGCCAATGCCGCGATCACCCAGGGCATCCTGCCTTCGCTCCTCGGGAACACGACCGGCGCGATCCTGACCGCGGACAACCGTGTGCGGACGCCCTACGGGCTGTGGACGAACACCTTGTTCGGCGCGATCGATAACTCGGCCGTCGCCGGCGCCGTCTCCGCGAACGGCGCGTTGACCATCGATACGAACGGCTTCGCCGTCTCCCTCGCCGGCCTCACCGCCGCCACGGGCACGGGTCTGACGCAGGGCGATCTTTCCATCACGGGCGGCTCCGGCTACGTCGGGGCGCCGGCCGTCGTGTTCAGTTCCGCCGGACTGATGCCCGGCGGCACGCCCGCCGCGGGCTACGCGGTCATCGACAACGGCCAGGTCACGGGCATCGTCATCACGAGCCCGGGCACCTACCAGGCGGGTACCGTCCCGACCGTCACCCTCACGGGCGGCGGCGGCGCGGGCGCCACCGTCACCGTCGGCGCGCTCAACACCGCCAACACCGCCGGCCGGATCGTCAAGACCGGCCTGGGCACGCTCTCCTTCAGCGGCGTCAACACCTTCGAGACGGCCATCGCCATCAACAACGGAGCCGTCGCCGTCGCCGCGGGCGGCGCCCTGAACGTCTCCGCCCTCGAGGGTTACGAAGCCGGCCGCTTCCTCGCGGTGGCCCAGTCCGGCGCCATCGTCGCGAACACCGCCGACTCGCTCGCGAAGCTCGACCGCTTCACCCACGCCGGCAGCACGGGCGTCGTGGCCGTCACGGCGGCCACCGCTTCGGCGGCCATCGATCTCCGCAAGTCCGCGCTCAACCTCACGGGCATGGGTCTCGGCGCGGGCATGGGCGACGTCACCTACACCGGGGTCTTCACTCCGGGCCTGGCCGGGGTCTACCGACTCGGCGGCGGCGGCAGCGTGCTTAATTTCGCCTCGGACATCACCGGCGGGTATGAGACGCGCGTCGATATCATCGGGAACTCCGTCGCCTTCTCCGGCACCAACACCTTCCGGGGCGGCCTCGTCCTCAATGCGGGTGGCACCCTCCAGGTGCTCTCGACGAGCCTCTCCGCCGGTTACGGTAACAGTCCGGGCGGCCTGATCGCCCAAGGCGGCACTATCCGCTGGGCGAGCGGCGCCACGACCGACATCACGTCCGGCGCGGGCGCCATCCCCGGAGGCATCACCCTCGTGGGCTCCGTCCTGCTCGACACCAACGGCAATAACGTGGAACTCGCCGGCTCGATCGGCAATCGCGCCGCCACCGGCGGCACGCGCGAAGGGCTCTCCGGCGGACTCACCAAGATGGGCACCGGCGTGCTCGCGCTGTCCGGCGCCAACACCTTCACGGGCGGCACGACCGTCATCGACGGCTCGATCCTGTTGAAGCATTCCGACGCGCTCGCCTACAGCTCGCTCACCTTCACGAACGTGATGAACGCCACGAGCCTCGGGTTCGACTCCGGCGTCGTCTCCCGCACGTTCACGATCGGCGGTCTCAACGCCGGTTCCCAGCAGGCCTCCGCCATCAATATCCCGCTGGTCAACAACCTCGGCAATGCCATCACCCTCCGGGTCGGCAACGGCGGCCAGGACTCCGCTTTCGGCGGCCAGGTCACCGCGGTTCTGTCCGGTGCCGGTGGCCTGACCAAGATCGGTTCGGGCACCCTTAACATCAACGCCACTGCGCAGACTTACACCGGCGCGACCACGATCATCACCGGCGCGCCGGGCGTGACCGGCGGCGTGCCCAGCAAGATCAGCACGCTCTCGCTTAATTTCAGGCATGTCTACACCGCGAGCGGCGCCACCACCACCACGGCCCGCACGGTTACGTCCAACCTGATCTCGGCCTCGTCGGTCCTGATCATGGGGGGCGTCTCGGCTCCGCAAATCGCGACCCGGCTCGACGCCGCGCAGCTCGCCAACCTCGGCAACGGCAGCGGACGCCTGCTCATCAACGCCGGTAGCACCACCGCCGCCACCACCCAGACCTTCGCCTCGACCACCCTCGGCACCGGCGCGTCGGACATCGTGATCACCAGCGGCGGCACAAACGCCGCCTTGCTGACCCTCGGCGCGATCACCCGCGGCCGCGGCGCCACGCTTTTCGTCGGCAATCCGGACAACACGCTCTCGGCCACGAACGGCGTCCGGACGACCTCCGGCACCGCCAGCACCGTGCTGACTGACGCCAACGGCACCGCTTACGCGGTCCTGGCCACCAATAGTTCCACGACCGTCACGGACTGGGCTATGAAGAACGCTGGCAACGTCTGGCTCACGGCCCCGATCTACACTCCCTCCGCGGCCGCCACGGCGAACTATGGCCAGACCCTGACGGCCGGCTCGACGACCAACGGCTCGGCGACCCTCACGGTCGCCAGCGTCGCTAACCTCGTCGTGGGCGCGATCGTGAGCGGAACCGGCATCCCCGTCGGCGCCTCGATCCAGTCCACCAACACGACGGCGAACACCATCACGATCAGCGCGCCGGCCACCGCGACCGCCAGCGGCCTGACCTTCACCGTCGCGCAGAACGTCAACTTCACCCAGACGAACACCGCGGCTTGGACGACGCAGACGATCAATTCGCTGCGCATGAACGCGAGCACCGCGGCCAATCTCCTCATCGGCGCGGGCCAGACCATCACCATCAGCACGGGCGGCATCCTCTTCGGATCGGGCGCCGCCGCGGCCTCGCTCAGCACCACCGTCGGACAGGGGACGATCGTGCCCGGAGCGGGCCGGGAACTGGTGATCTTCGCCAATAACAACCTGCTGACCATCAACGCCGTGCTCGGGCAGAGCGCCGCCGGCGCGACGGACGTCACGTTCCGCGGCCTGGTCAGCGTCGGCCTCGCCAAGAACGACGTCCTGCTCAATGCGAACAGCACCTATTCGGGCGACACCTATATCAGCGGCGTCCGCGTCCGCACCGACGTCAACACGGTGACCGCGCCCTTCGGCACCGGTCTCAACGGCAATATCTACATCTACGGCAACAACGGCGGCCAGTTCCAGTCCGCGAACAACGTCACGCTCGCGGCCCGTAACTGGTACATCATCGGCGGCGGCTGGGAAGAATCGTCCAGCGGCAACCACCACGGCGCGATCCGCCTGGGCAACGGGGCCACCCTCCAGGGTACGCTCAACCTGATGGGCGACTCCGGCATCCGCACGACGGGCACGCTGGCCACGGTCAGCGCCAAGCTCTTCGGCGACTTCAACCTCAAGGCGCGTAGCGGCGCGGGCGACGGTACGATCAATTTCACGGCCGACAACACCGGTTGGGCGGGCTCCTTCGACATCGGTTCCGGTGGCTATCGTTTCGACACCTTGACCAGCTTCGGCTCGCCGACCTCGCTGCAGCTCGGTCAGTACGGGACGATCATCCCTGGTTTCACGGGCGTCCAGTCCGCGGTCGTGGACAAGATCGGTTTCGGTTCCCTCGGCACCGTGGCCTTGCGCGCGGCCAACGCGGGCGAGACGATCGATTTCCGCGCGGTCAACGCCGCGGGCGTCTTCCTCGGCGCCAACGAGGACCTGACTTACGCCGGCACGTACTCCCCCCACGTCGTGAATGGGCAGGCGAATGTCCGTCTTGGCGGCGGCGGGGCCACGCTGACGTACACCGGCGCGATCACCGGCAACGCCGCGGTCTTCATCGGCGGCGGCGCGGCCGGTAGCGCTTACGGCACCGTCGTCCTCAACCCGACGACGCCCGGCGCCAACACCTATGCCGGCGGCACCACGATCGGCACCAACACCTCGTACGTCGCGGTCGAAGTCCCCGCGATCACGAATCCTTTCAGCGTCTTCGGCAACGGTCCGCTGACCTTCGCCTCCGTCAACGCTCCGTTCCGCCTGGCGGCCGCGCTCCCGAACGCCGACGCGGACCTTTCCTCAGCGGCCAACCTCACCAGCATCGTCATCAACGGCGGCGCCAAGTTCGATACCAACCGCGCCGCCGACGGCGACACGGTGGTCTTCGCGCGCGGCATCGGCGGCTATGGGGCGACGGGCGCCTTCCAGAAGCAGGGTCGCGGCATCCTCCGCTTCGACGGCATCAACACCTACCTCGGCAATACCGATGTCATCGGTCGCACTACCGGCAACGGCGTCAGCGCGTTGCACCTCAACAACGCCAATCCCTTCAACTCCGGTTACGCCGTCAACGGCGCGGCCGCGCAGACGCAGCTCTATTTCAATCCCCATTCTTCGGGCACCAACAACGACCTGGTCGGCTCCGCCGTCCAGCTGCTGCGTAACGTTTCCCTCCCCGCCCTGCACGCGCCCGGCGTCGGCACCACCGTCGTCGCGCCCGTGGGCAGCGTCGTGAACCTCAACGGCTTTGACCTCACCCTGACGGGCGGCGGCTCGACCCAGTTCGCCGGCACCATCAACGGGGGCATCGGCGCCCTCGGTACGCTCGGGCTCGGCAGCCTCATCAAGGTCGGCGGCGCGACGTTCACGATGCAGTCCGCCACCAGCGGCAATTACAGCGGCAAGACCATCGTGCGCGGTGGCACGCTCCAGCTCAACTTCAACGCGCTCGGCACCGCGCCGGCGTCGATGATCAACTCGGCGAGCTCGCTCGAACTGGGCGGCGGCACCTTGGACATCGCCGGCAAGTCCGGACAGACCATCACGCAGCAGTTCAACGGCCTGACCCTGCTGCCCGGCGCCTCGCGCACCACCCGCACGCTCAACAGCGCGACGGCCCTCAGCCTGAACTTCGGCACCATTTCCCGTCCGACGGCAGGTTCGGCCGTCGACTTCGTCTTCTCGGGCATGGGTACCGGGGGGATCTTGATCACCACCGCCAACGGCGCCGGCGACATCCTCGGCGGCTACGCCACCACGGAAGTCGGCACGGGCTTCGCCACGATCAGTTCCGGCAGGGTCGCCGCGCTGCCCCTCCTAGCGACGACCGCCTCGGCGAATTCCTCCGCTTCGACGTCACTCACCGTCGCCAGCGCGACCGGAGTGTCGGTCGGCAACAATATCGCCGGCGCGGGGATCCCGCAAGGCACCACCGTCACCGCGGTGAGCGGCACCACGTTGACGCTGAGCCAAGCGGCTACGGTCACCAGCGCTACGGCCCTGAGAATCGGCAGCTACTCCTTTGCCTACGTCGCGGGAGCCAACGTCGACAACGGCGCCTTGGCCACCATCGGCGCCACCGCCCTCTCCATCAACTCGCTGCGCTTCAACGAGGCCGCCCAGGTCGAGCTCAATACGACCGCCGGTCTGACCATCGCGAGCGGGGGCATCCTGATGACCAACGCCGTCGGCGCCAACGACGTGACCCTCAAGGGCGGCACGCTGACCTCAGGTAACGGCCAGGACCTGATCCTGCATCAGTGGAATACCTCCGCCTCGGGCTTCCTCGCCATCGAGTCGAAGATCACGGGTAACATCGGCCTGACGAAGGCGGGCCCTGGCATGGTCATCCTGCGCAACGCCGCCAACGACTTCGTCGGTGAAGTGAACATCAGCGGGGGTACGAACGGCACCTTCCGCGTCGAAGCCACTGGCGCGCTCGGCGCCAGCACCAACGTCGTCAACCTCAACAGCGCCGGACAGTTCCAGCTGGATCAGGACGTCACCATCGCGAACCCCTTCAACATCCGGTTCGCCAGCGGTCGCAGTGGTGAAGGCGCGATTTTCTTGTCGGCTTCGACTGGCACCGGGACGCTCTCGGGACCGATCTTCGTCCAGCATACCACCATCGCCGGTGGCCTTTTCGCCTCGAATGGCGCGACCCTGAATATCACGGGTCCCGTGACCGCCGCGGCCGGTCAGATGGTCACGGCCCGCGCCGGTAACGTGCGTTTCTCGAATGATCCGCTGATTTCCGGGGTCGCCTCGGATTACGATTACTTCACCAATCAGGGAGCGCTCGTCTCCCTCGGTGCGTCGAACTCCCTCGGCGTGCGGGCGATCGTGGACATTGGCTCGGCTGCGGCGGCGACCATCGACCTCAACGGTTTCAACCAGACGATCGGCGCGCTCATCCGCACCACGGTCGGCGCCGGCCGGATCGTCACGAACAGCTCCGCCTCCTTGTCGACGCTCACGATCAACGTGGCCGCGAACAACGGCGGCATCCTCACGGGCGACTGGGCCTACGGCGGCCAGCTCACCGGTAATCTCGCCCTCGTGAAGTCCGGCCCGGGCATCCAGCTGCTTTCCGGTGAGAACTTGCACACCGGCGGCACGACCGTCACCGCGGGCACGCTCCGCCTGGGCGGCCTCAGCGCCCTGGGCGGTAATACCGGTTTCAATGGCGCGCTCACGGTCAACGGCGGCGTCCTCGACATCTTCGGCGCCGGCAACGCGGCGGTCGGCGTCTTCGCGGGCACGGGCGGCGTCATCACGGACTCCGGTCTCCTCTCCGGCGGCTCGGTGCTCTCCACGTTCAGCGGGGCGGACTCCCTCTTCGCGGGTGCGATCAACGACGGCACGTTCCGTTCCCTGTCCCTTTATAAGGACGGCGTGGGCGTGCTCGGACTCTCGGGCGCTTCGAATTACACCGGCGTGACCAAGGTCTACCAAGGCGCCTTGTCGGTCAGCCATGGTTCCGCCCTCGGGGCGACCAGCGGCTCCACCGTCGTCTTCGCCGGCGCGGCCCTGCGGATCGCGGGCGGCATCACCAGCGGCGAACCGCTGTTCCTGGCCGGTGCCGGCGTCGCCGGAACGGGCGTCCTGCGGAATCTCTCCGGAGCCAACACCCTCTCCGGCGCCATCGCGCTCTCGGCTCCGTCCCGCTTCGTCAGCGACGCCGGCACGCTCACGCTCGGCGGCGCGGTTTCCGGGGTCGGTCATGCCCTGACGCTCGGCGGCGCGGGCGACCTCGTCCTCGGCGGCGCGCTCTCCCTCGGTTCGGCCGGCCTCACCAAGGAAGGCCTCGGTCTCGCCACGCTCGGTTCGGCCAACGTGTTCTCCGGCGCCACGGTCGTTTCGGCCGGCGCGCTGCGCCTGGCTCACGCCTCGGCGCTCGGCTCCTCCTCGGCGCTCACCGTCGCCTCCGGCGCGGCCCTCCAGCTGTCCGGCAGCATCACCTATGCCGGCGTCGCGGCGACGACCCCCTTGCTCCAGAACGTCAGCGGGGCCAACGCCTGGTCCGCCGGCTTGCGTCCGACCGACGGCGGCGCGCTCACGTTGCGCTCCGACGCGGGCGTCCTGACCTTGGACGGCCCGACCGGTTCGCTCAACGCGCAGAGCGCCGACGGCGCGAACCGCGCCCTCGTGCTCACGGGCGCCGGCAACGGCGTGCTCGCCACCGACTTCATCAACGCCGCTTCCTTCGCTAAGAGCGGGGCAGGGGTGTGGACCATCTCCACGGCCCAGACCTACTCCATCGAGACTTCGATCGAAGCGGGTACGCTCAAGGCCGGTGCGGCCGGGGTGCTCTCCGCGAATTCCTCCGTGCGCCTCGCGGACGTCGTGGGCGCGACCCTCGACCTTGACGGTACCGTGCAGACGGTCCGGACGCTGGAAGGCGCCGGATCCACGGGCGGCGCGGTCCAGCTCGGCGCCACCGGCGCGCTCACCGTCGGGGCCAACACCGCCTTCGGCGGCACGGTCGCGGGTTCCGCCACCAGCCAGCTCGTCAAGGCAGGGGCCGGCGTGTTCACCATGGGCCCGACCAGCGCCCTGACCGGCACGGTCGCGGTCAATGTCAACGGCGGCGCCTTCTCGTTCGGCGGGGCCGCGGGTGCCAATGTCTCGGTCAATGTCGCCAATACGGCCGTGCTGCGCGGCGCGGGCGCTTTCCTCGGCACGGTCAACGTCGCCAACGGCGGCGTCGTCGAAGCCGGCAACGGCGTCTCGGGCAACCTGTCCGTCGCCAGCCTCGTCCTGGGCGCGGCCTCGGGCGATCTCGCCACCCTCCGTTTCCGTAACATCGACCAGGCCGGTTCCGCTTCGGTCCTGAACATCGGTACGCTCACCGCCAACGGCGGCGCGAACTCCGTCTCCCTCTCGGCCGTCAACGGCGGCGCGCTGGCCAACGGCACCTACCTGCTCGCTAACTTCACCACCCCGCTGGCGGACTTCACCGCCTTCACCGTCGGTGCGATCTCCGGTCTCGGCGGCCGTCAGTCCGGCTCGCTCGTCACCAGCGACCTCAGCAAGCTCTCCCTCCTCGTCTCCGGTGACTCTGTCCGCTGGCAGGGCGATGTCCTCGGCTTCGCCGACCCTGTTTGGCATATTCCGGGCGGCGCCAACAATCTCCGTATCGTCCCGGGCGACGCCCCGACCGATTTCCGTGCCAACGACGCCATCGTCTTCAATGACGCCGCCTTCTCCGGTTCGGTCCAGGTCAGCGAAGGCGCGGTCGTCCCCTCGAGCGTCACGTTCGAAAACGCGACCCTGGCTTACGCCTTCAGCGGCGACTATGGTATCACCGGCGCGACCGGCATCGTCAAGAACGGCGCGGCTCAGGTCACCTTCGCCAACGTCGGTAACGCCTTCACCGGCGGGGTCATCGTCAACGCGGGCACGCTCGTGTTCCAGTCCGCGCAGACCATCGCCGGCGGCCTCACGGTCAACGGCGGAAATCTCGTGCTCGGCGCGGCCAACACCCTTTCGGGCAACGTCGTCCTGAACGGCGCGGGCAGCCTCACCTTGGGCGCCGCGGGCGCCCTCGGTTCCGGCAACAGCCTCGCCTTCGGTTCCGGTGCGTCCGGTGAGTTCAAGCTCGCCGGCAATTCGGTCACCCTTTCCGGCCTGAGCACGCATGCCACGGTCGGCACGCCCACCGTCGTCAACGGCGTCTCCGCGACGACCGCCACGCTCACGGTCGACGTCGCTTCAGGCACAAAGACTTTTGCCGGCGTCCTCGCCGACGGCAGCCTGGGCACGTTGGCTTTCGCCAAGTCCGGCGCCGGCACCTTCGTCCTGACCGGCGCGAACACGCTGACCGGCGGGACGACCGTCTCCGCGGGCGCGCTCCAGGTGGGGGCGGGCGGTTCGCTTGGTTCCGCGACGATTGCTTCTGGCGCCTTGCTCTCCTTCAACCGAGCTGACGTCTTCACCTACGCGGGCGCCACCTCCGGCGCCGGTTCCGTCTCCGTCGTCGGCGGCGGCAACATGACCATCACGGGCGCCCTCAGCCATAACGGCGGCACCTTGGTGGGCTCCGGTCAGATCCTGACCCTCGGCACCGGCAGCTCGGTCGGAGGG
>Ga0255083_1000090_pt1 | contig 20779 bp, 20 predicted proteins | sample Colum_Colum_RepC_FD_188460 | JGI IMG/M metagenome (GOLD analysis project Ga0255083, IMG submission 188460) | Freshwater microbial communities from Columbia River, Oregon, United States - Colum_Colum_RepC_8h | ecosystem: Environmental > Aquatic > Freshwater > River | place: USA: Oregon...
ACGTCTTCTGGTCGAGCTGCGCGGGAAGCTGTCACTGTCCATCGACGTCGATCCGATTTCCACTTCGTCCGTCGGCGAGGTCCAACAGGCACTCACGAATCTCGGATACAGCGAATCCGAAATTCGTGAAGCGCTGCGCGATCTGGGAGGAGCATCCCCGACCGACTCGGCCTCGATGCTCCGTTCGGCGCTGTCGTTCCTGGGAGCACGTCGTGCGGGATGAATTCACCGATCCCTCGCTGAGCGATCCCGACGAAACGCACGACGAAGTCGGCCTCCGACCCACGCGTCTCGCCGATTTCGTGGGACAAGGGGAGTTGAAGGAGCGCTTGTCGATCGTTCTCCAGGCCGCCCGTCGTCGCGAGGAGGCGGTGGACCACCTCTTGTTCGCCGGACCGCCCGGCCTCGGCAAGACGACTCTTTCGGTGATCATCGCAGCCGAGATGGGAACTCGCCTTCACGTCACATCGGGACCGGCGCTCGAACGGGCCGGCGATCTGGCCGCGATCCTCACCAAACTCGAAGAGGGCGACGTGCTCTTCATCGACGAGATTCACCGACTCAATCGTTCGGTCGAGGAGATCCTCTACCCGGCGCTCGAGGACTTTCAGATCGACATCATGGTCGGTAAGGGCCCAGCGGCTTCCAGTATCCGGCTGACGCTCCCGCGCTTCACACTCGTGGGAGCCACGACACGTACCGGCATGATCACTGGTCCATTACGCGACCGATTCGGTCTCGTGGCGCGACTCGACTACTACTCGGAGGACGAGCTCGATCAGATCGTCGCTCGCGCCGCCACGATTCTCGGCATCGACATCGACACCGATGGCTGCCGGGAAATCGCCCGCCGGAGTCGCGGCACACCGCGCATCGCGAACCGTCTGCTTCGTCGTGTCCGTGACTATTCCGAAGTCGAAGGCATCTCCACCGTCACCGGAGAGATCGCCGATCGGGGTCTGGCGGTGTTCGGTGTCGATTCGGCCGGACTCGACAAGGTCGATCGCAGTTTGCTGACGGCGCTGTGCCAACAGTTCGGCGGCGGTCCGGTGGGGCTTTCAACGCTGGCCATCGCCGTAGGGGAGCAGACCGAAACCGTCGAGGACGTCTACGAGCCTTTTCTCATCCAGTTGGGAATGCTCGCCCGGACTCCACGCGGGCGTGTCGCTCTGCCGGCGGCTTGGGGTCATCTCGGGCTCGTTGCGCCCGAACGCCCGACGCCCGGTCTTCTCTGAAGGCCCGCCGATGCGTACATCCGATTTCGATTACGAGTTGCCACCTGAGCGCATCGCCCAGCACCCCGCCGAGCCCCGGGACTCGGCGCGTCTTCTCGTCGACCGTGGATCCATGGTCGTGGAGCATCGCCACGTTCACGAACTCGACACGCTCCTTCAGGATGGAGATCTCCTCGTCGTCAACGACACACGCGTGATTCCGGCCCGTCTCGCGCTTCACCGCGAGTCCGGTGGACGCGTGGAAGTTCTGCTGCTCGAACCCTTGACCGAAGATTCGCGGCACGCGTGGCAGGCACTCGTACGTCCCGGAGGACGTCTACGACCGGGCGAAATTCTCGTCGATTCTTCCAACCGACCGATCGTTCGATTCGAGGGACGATCGAAGGACGACGACACCTTCGAAGTCGAATTCGTTCCCCCGGAAGACCCACTCGAACTCATGGAGGAGATCGGTGAAATGCCGCTCCCGCCGTACATCACCGAGCGGTCCGCCGAGTCGGAGCGGTATCAGACGGTCTACTCACGCCGGGCGGCTTCGGCGGCGGCCCCGACCGCGGGCCTGCACTTCACACCCGAACTGTTGACCCGCATCGAGAAGCGGGGCATCGCCATCGAACGAGTCGAACTCGTGGTCGGACTCGACACCTTCAAACCCGTCAGCGTCGAAGATCCCGCGGAGCACCGGATGCATTCCGAGTGGTATTCGGTCGACCATTCGGTGCTGACGGCGGCCTCCCAAGCGCGCCGCGTCGTGGCCATCGGAACCACCGCGGTTCGCTCCCTCGAGTCGGCGGCCACCAAGGGAACGCTGCAAGGTCGTACCGACCTCTTCATTCGACGCGGTTACGACTGGAAGGTCGTCGATCTGATGCTCACCAATTTCCATCTACCGCGAACGACTCTCCTCATGATGATCGACGCCTTCGTCGGCAACCGGTGGCACGACATCTACGCTTCGGCGCTTCGTCACGACTATCGGTTCCTATCCTTTGGGGACGCCATGCTTCTCGACCGCCACGCACCCTCATGAATCCAGTTCGTCACGAAACGCTGGCCGCTGACGGCGCGGCCCGCTTCGGTGTCGCACACACCGCCAAGGGCACGTACACGACACCGTGCTTCATGCCGGTCGGGACTCGAGGCGCCATCAAGTACCTGAGCGCGGCCGACTACGAGGCGCTCGGTGCCGAGATCGTTCTCGGCAACACCTATCACCTGATGTTGCGTCCCGGGGCCGAGGTGATCGACCGGTTCGGAGGATTGGGCAAGTTCGCCGGCTGGCGAGGTCTGACTCTCACCGATTCGGGTGGATTCCAGATCTTCTCGCTCGAACCCAAGGTCGATGATGACGGCGTCACCTTCAAGTCCACGTACGACGGCAGTCTCCATCGCTTCACACCAGAGGAGGCCGTGAGAGTTCAACAACTGCTCGGTGCCGACATCCAGATGGTTCTCGACGTCTGTCCGCCTCTGCCGTCACCTGATCACGTCGTTCGTACCGCCGTGGATCGCACGGCCGCTTGGGCGGTGCGCGCCCGAGGTTCACACACCCGGACCGACCAGGCCCTCTTCGGCATCGTGCAGGGTGGAATCAACACTGCCCTGCGCGCCGAGAGCGCCGAACGCACCGCCGCCCTCGATTTCGATGGTTACGGAATCGGCGGATTGTCGGTCGGAGAGACTCGGGCTGAGATGATTCCGGCGCTGGCTGCGGCCATCTCGGTTCTGCCCACTGATCGCCCGAGATACCTGATGGGTGTGGGGGACCCGGCTTCGCTGGTCGAAGCGGTCAATCTCGGCGTCGACCAATTCGACTGCGTGATGCAGACCCGACTCGGTCGCCATGGCACGGCGCTCACCTCGACCGGACGAGTCCAGATCAAGAACGCGAAGTTCGCCTTGGACGACGCACCTCTCGACGCCGCTTGCGCGTGCGATGTCTGCCATCGGCATTCGAGGGGTTACCTGCGCCATCTGTTCCAGGTCAACGAGCCGACCGGTTCCCGACTCCTTTCTCTGCACAACATCGCCTGGACCTTTCAATTGGTCGCGGGTATGCGCGAGGCCATCCGTGAGCGTCGCTTCGCCAGTTTCCGGCAGGAAGTGCTGGAAATCTGGGGTTGACCGGGTGGAAACCGGTCCACAACCACCCCTACGGACTATCATTTTCCAGTCTCTCGACCCCCGGATCGGTTTCTCATGACTCTTTCGCTCCTCCTCCAGAACGCGGCCAACTCGGAACAGAACTCCGGCGGCAGCTTCCTCTTCACTCTCGTTTTCATGGGTCTCATCGGTGCCGCCATGTACTTCTTGATGATCCGTCCCCAGCGCCGTCGGATGCGCGAGACCGCCGATTTGCAGAAGTCGATCTCGGTCGGCGACGAAGTCATCACCACATCGGGCATGTACGGATTCGTCACCGACATCGACGGTGACCAGGTGTGGCTCGAAGTGAACGACCAGCCCCAGGTCATCGAGATCCGCTTCTCGCGGGCGGCCATCGCGCGCAAGATCGCCCCGAGCGAAGCAGCTGGCGACTCTTCTCCGGAAACGTCGGGCAACTGATCCCGATGGGTCGTCGACTCTCGTTCAATCTCGTCGCCATTCTCCTGATCGTCGGGGGAGCGCTCGTCGGCAACCTGGCCGCCGGAAACAACCCCGCGCTCGGTCTCGACCTCCAGGGAGGCGTGTCGGTCACCCAGGAGCCGGTGGGTGAGTTCAACACCGAGAGCCTCGACCTCGCCGTGGAGAGAATCCGCGAACGTGTCGATTCCTTGGGTGTTGCTGAACCCGAGATCATCCGGCAGGGCGACGCGATCGTCGTCAACCTCCCCGGAGTCGACAATCAGGACGACGCTTTGCGCCTCGTGCAGGTGACCGGTGCCGTGCTTCTCCGCCCGGTTCTGCAGGCCATCCCGATCTCTTCTCAGAACACCGGCTCGGTTCCCACCGGGACCGAAGCGCCCACGGAAACGACGGCGGCGCCCGGACCTTCGCGAGCTCTTCCGGCCAGTGCGACGACGGTCCCTCCGAGTCCGCCTCTCGGGGCGGCACCGTCGAGCGACGTTCCGGTTTCGGAACCGCCTTCATCCGACGTACCCCTGTCCGACGCTCCTGGAACCGAGGCTCCCGCCGATTCCACTTCGTCCGACTCTTCACCGAGCACGGTGCCCGGCGGCGATCCGGCCGACCCGACCGCCACGGTGTACGTGCAGAACACCGACGGAAGCGAGTTGTATCAACTCGGTCCGGCCTTCGGGACCGGTGAAGTCTTCCAAGACGATGCGGCGGCCGACATCATCAACGGTGGCTGGGGTGTGCGGGTCAGCCTCAAGGGCGGCGCCGAGGGAGCCGGTCTCTGGAACATCGGGGCGGCCTCGTGCTTCAGCGCGTCAGCACAATGCCCGACCAAGCGCATGGCGATCGTCCTCGACGGTGTGGTGCAGTCCGCTCCCACCGTGAATCAGCCGCAGTTCTCCGGCGGCGTCGACATCACGGGCAACTTCTCCGAGTCGGAAGCCAAGGATCTGGCGCGCGTTCTGAAGAGCGGAGCCCTACCGGTGCGACTCGAGGTTCAGGCCGTACAGACCGTGTCGGCGACTCTCGGTGAGGACTCACTCCGGGCGGCGGTCATCGCCGGTCTCATCGGTATCGCCCTCGTGTTGCTGTTCATGATCCTCTACTACCGGTCGCTCGCCCTCGTGGTCGTGGCCGGTCTCGCCGTATCGGGCGCGATCCAGTGGAACATCATCTCGTTGCTCTCCAAGACCAACGGACTCGCGCTCAGCCTGTCGGGTATCGCCGGCATCATCGTCTCGATCGGCGTCACCATCGACTCGTACGTGGTGTTCTTCGAGAAGTTGAAAGACGAAGTGAAGGCCGGTCGGAGCCTCAAGAACTCGGCCGAACGAGGCTTCAAGTCGGCGTGGCGGACCATCATCGCCGCCGACACCGTGTCGTTGCTCGGAGCATTCACGCTCTGGTACCTCACGGTCGGCTCGGTGCGCGGCTTCGCGTTCTTCCTCGGTCTCTCCACCCTCTGTGACATCGTCGTCGCCTGGTTCTTCACCCGGCCCACCATGTTGCTTCTCGCCCGAAGTGGGCGTTTCGAACGGCGAGGCGCTTTCGGCATCGCCACCGCCACGGGAGGTGCACAGTGACCACCGTCGTCCGCAACCGTTGGGGCCGCCTCTATCACGGTGAGACCGGCATCGATTTCTACGGTCGCCGCCGTCGGGGTTTCTACCTTTCGCTGGCCTTGATCGTCATCTCACTCGTCTCCCTCTTCACACGGGGCATCAACCTCGGCCTCGACTTCGAGGGCGGAGTCGCCTGGCAGGTGCCGGCATCGGCGACCTTCGGGGCCGATCAGACCCGCGCGGTCCTCGATGCCAACGGCGTCGAGACGAGCAACGCCAAGATCCAGAAGCTCCAGAGCGGAAGCCAGGAGTTCATCCGGGTCCAGGTCGGCGATCAGTCCATCGAAGTTCGCCAGAAGGTTCAGCAGGAACTCGCCACGGCGGCAGGCGTCGACGCCACCGAGGTATCGGTCAGCAGCGTGAGTTCGTCGTGGGGTCGTGCCATCACCGAGAAGGCTCTGCGAGCTCTCGTCATCTTCCTCGTGCTCGTGGCGCTCTACATCGCCTGGCGATTCGAATGGCGTATGGCGGTCTCGGCCATCCTGGCCATGGCCCATGACGTACTGGTGAGCGTCGGCATCTATTCGGTGTTCGGGTTCGAGGTGACTCCGGCAACCGTGGTCGCCTTCCTCACGATTCTCGGCTACTCCCTCTACGACACCATCGTGGTGTTCGACAAGGTGCAGGACAACATCAAGCGTTTCGAGGCTTCTCGCACGCCGGTGGCCGACATCGTCAACGTCTCGACAAACCAAGTCCTCATGCGCTCGATCAACACCAGCGTTGCGGCGATCCTTCCGGTGCTGTCGCTTCTCGTCCTCGGATCGGAGATCCTGGGCGCCATCGCGCTGCGTGAGTTCTCGGTAGCTCTGTTGGTCGGCATCACGACCGGTGCGTATTCGTCGATCTTCATCGCCACCCCGTTGCTCGCCGTGTTGAAGGAGCGTGAGCCACGATTCAAGAATCTGCGGGGCGAACACGCCACGGGTGACGTCCTCGTTCAGATGGTCGTCTCGGGTCACGCGGTCTCGTCGCGGGCGCGACGGACGGAGAATTCCGACCAGACCGCGAGCGCTCCTTCGGCGCCGGCAACCGCTAGTTCGCTCCTCACGCATCCTCCTCGTCCCCGCAAGAAGCGGCGTCGGTAGCCTCACGACATGTCCTCGGAGCGGTTCTACGAACTCGTACGGGCCATCCCGGACTATCCGCAACCCGGGGTCACCTTCCGTGACATCACGCCGCTCCTGGGCGATGGTCCGGCCCTCAATGGCGCCATCGAACACCTCAGCGAGTGCTTCCGTGACGTGGGCGTCGATCGGGTCATCGGGATCGAGGCTCGTGGTTTCATCCTCGGCGCGCCGGTGGCCGTGGCCCTCGGCGCCGGCTTCGTCCCCGTCCGCAAAGCCGGCAAGCTGCCCTGGGCCGTGGTCCGCGAGGAATACGCCCTCGAATACGGAACCGACAAACTCGAGATCCATCGTGACGCCATCCATCCGGGGGAGAAGATCCTCGTGGTCGACGACGTCCTGGCCACCGGCGGCACTGCGGCGGCCACCTGCCGTCTCGCTGAGGCTCTCGGTGCCGAGATCGTTGGTCTGGCCGTGCTGATCGAACTGTCTTTCCTCGGCGGCCGCCAGGTTCTCGGGAACCACCGCATCGAATCGGTGCTGACGTACTAGGTCGAACATGGCCACCGTGACCCGTCTCCTTCCTTGGCGACGTCAACAGAGCAGCGCGGCCGACGAGCTCTCCCAGGTCCTCTCTTCGTTCCGTCGTCGGCATCCCAAGTCGTCGACCACGGCCATGACCAAGGCCTACGAAATCGCCCGGGCCGCGCATTCGACCCAGACCCGCAAGAGCGGCGAGGGCTACATCAACCATCCTCTGGCCGTGGCCCGGATCGTGGCCGACATCGGACTCGACGAGACCACGGTGGCCGCAGCCCTCCTGCACGACGCGGTCGAGGACACCGAGATCACGCTCGCCGACGTCGAGCGCGACTTCGGCTCGGAGGTCGCTGCCATCGTCGACGGCGTGACCAAGCTCGAACGGATTCAGTTCGATTCACGCGAGGCCCAACAGGCGGCGACGATGCGCAAGATGCTCGTGGCCATGGCCAAGGACCTCCGGGTCCTGATCATCAAACTCGCGGACCGGCTTCACAACATGCGGACCATCGCGTCGATGTCACTCGAGAAGCAGCAGCGGATCGCCAACGAAACTCTCGAGATCTACGCGCCACTCGCGCACCGTCTCGGTATGCAGGGTCTCAAGCAGCAACTCGAGGATCTGTCGTTCGCTTCGTTGTATCCGAAGCGCTACGCCGAACTCGACCATCTCGTCACGTCACGAAGCCCCGAACGCGACATCTATCTCGCCAAAGCCATGGCCGAGGTCAGGTCACAGTTGGCCGATCTCAACATCACGGCCGACGTGACCGGTCGTGGCAAGCACCTGTGGAGCATCTACGAGAAGATGATCCAGAGAGGGAAGGAATTCGACGAGATCTTCGACATCGTCGCTCTCCGGGTCGTGGTCGATTCGGTGAAGGATTGCTATGCCGCTCTCGGGTGCATCCATGGGCACTGGAAGCCGGTCGTGGGCCGCTTCAAGGATTACGTCGCGATGCCCAAGTTCAACCTCTACCAGAGCCTGCACACGACCGTGATCGGCCCGGGCGGCAAACCCCTCGAGATCCAGATCCGCACGCGAGAAATGCACCAGCGCGCCGAGTGGGGAGTGGCGGCACATTGGGCGTACAAGGCGGGGCACGAGGTTCCCGACGTCGACTGGCTGAACCGGATCATCGACTGGCAGAGCGACGTCGCCGATCCGGCGCAGTTCATGGAGAACCTGAAGACCGATCTCGATCAGGACGAGATCTTCGTCTTCACTCCGAAAGGTCGGGTCATCTCGCTTCCCCTCGAATCCTGTCCGGTCGATTTCGCCTACTCGGTGCACACCGAGATCGGTAACGCGTGCATCGGCGCTCGAGTCAACGGTCGACTCGTACCTCTCAACCACCAGTTGAAGTCCGGCGACACCTGCGAGATCTTCACCTCCAAGGTGGAGACCGCCAGCCCCTCCCGTGAGTGGCTCGAGTTCGTGGCTTCGGCCAAGGCTCGCAACAAGATCAAGCAGTGGTTCACCCGTGAACGTCGCGAGGACCTCATCGAGTCCGGTCGTGACGAATTGACGCGTGAACTTCGGGCTGAGCGCCTACCCGTCAACCGAGTGCTCGACGGTCCGCTCACCACGGCCGAAGCCGAGGAGTCGGGTTTCGCCGACACGGATTCTCTTCTCGCCGCGATCGGCGAAGGGGAGATCAGTGCTCGAGTCACTGCCCAGAAGATCGCGCATCGTTACAAGTCCGTCGGTGCCGAGGAGCGCATGACGATGTCGGTGCTTCGTCCCAACGAACTCCGCCGTGGAGGCTCCCAAGTCGGCGTACACGTCGAGGGCTTCGACGACGTCCTCGTCCGATTGTCAAAGTGCTGCACTCCCGTTCCCGGCGACGAAATCATTGGCTTCATCACACGAGGTCGCGGCGTGAGTGTTCACCGCTCCGACTGCGCCAATGCGGCCTCGCTCGCCCAGGACCAGTCGGCCCGACTCGTGGACGTGGAGTGGGACGGCTCGTCCACCGGAACCTCGTTCCGTGCCGGAGTGGATGTGGTCGCCCTCGACCGGACCCGACTGTTGCGCGACGTCGCCAATGCGTTGTCGGAGCAACACGTGAACATCGTGGCTTGCAGTACGCACACGAGCAGCGACCGCATCGCCAAGATGCGTTTCGAATTCGAACTGGCCGATCCCGGACATCTGGAGAGTGTCATCCGGATGATCAAGCGCATCGACGGCGTCTACGACGCCTACCGGGTTCTGCAGAAGAGTTCTTCCTGACGTCGCCCGGAGTCGAATCATCGACAGTCCGGACCGGCCGCACGGATAGCCTGAAAGCGATGACCGAGTTCAGGACGAGTCCGGGTATGCGCGACATCCTCGATCCCGAGTCCGGTCGCTGGCGTCGTTTCGTGTCGGCTTTCGAACACACGGTCGAACCGGCCGGCTATCGCCAGATCATTCCGCCGCTCCTCGAGGACATCGGCGTCTTCCAACGCGTCGGCGAGGCCACCGATGTCGTGACCAAGGAGATGTACGACTTCGTCGACAAAGGTGAGCGACACGTCGCCCTTCGCCCGGAGCAGACCGCCTCGGTGTGCCGAGCCTTCGTTCAGCACCGTCCCGTCACCCCGTGGAAAGCCTGGTACTCCGGTCCGAACTTCCGGTACGAGAAACCCCAACGCGGTCGATTCCGACAATTCGATCAGGTCGGGATCGAGGTTCTGGGCGCAACCGACCCCTTCCTCGACGTGGAAGTGATCGCTCTCGGCTGGAACTTCCTCGCCGGGCTCGGTCTGCGTCGCCTCACCCTGCAGATCAACAGTCTGGGCGAGCCCGCCGATCGCGAGAAATTCATGAGTGCGCTGTCCGTGCACTTCACGTCGAATCTCGAAGCCCTGTCCGCTGAATCGCGAATCACACTGACCAAGAATCCACTACGAGTCCTCGACTCCAAACGCGACGAGGATCACGCGATCATCGCGAGCGCGCCGCGTATCGCCGACTTCTACAGTGACCAAGCGCGTACCCACTTCGCGAGCGTTCGTGACGGCCTCGAACGTCTCGGTATTCCGTTCGTCGTCAACGAGCGCCTCGTGCGCGGGCTCGATTACTACCGGCACACCACCTTCGAATACGTCGGTGGCACTCTCGATTCGGCCCAGAACGCCCTCGGTGGCGGCGGTCGCTACGACGGTCTGGTCGAGGATCTCGGGGGTCCGCCCACACCGGGCATCGGCTTCGCCATCGGAGTCGACCGCACGCTTCTCGCCTGTGATGACGAGGGAGTCTTCGGCGCACCGCCGACCTCCGTGCAGGTGTTCGTGATCGACACCACCGGTGGGGCCGAGGCACTGGTTCTCACCGATGAACTTCGTCGCTCGGGCATCTCGGCCGATCGGGCCTTCGAATCTCGCAGTATGAAGAGTCAGATGAAGGCCGCCGACCGTAGTGGGGCCGCCGTTGCCCTGATCATCGGCTCGGACGAACTCGCATCCGGTACGGTTGTCGTGCGTCCTCTTCGCGGCGGAGAGCAAGTCTCCGTGAGCCGGGCCGAAGTCCTCCCAACCCTCCAGAAAGTTCTCACATGAGCGTCGATCCGTCCCGAACCTCGTTGCGCACGATGAAGTGCGGTGAAGTCCGCAGCCAACACATCGGGCAGACCATCAGCTTGTGCGGCTGGGTGGCCAAGCGTCGTGAGCACGGGGACAAACTCGCCTTCGTCGACCTACGCGATCACTCGGGAATCATCCAGGTCGTGATCGACAACGGCGTCGACGTCCGCAGCGAGTACGTGGTCCGCATCACCGGCAAGGTTCGTGCCCGTCCGGAGGGAACCGTCAACACCCAGATCGCGACCGGCGAAGTCGAGATCGGGGAGTGCCAGGTCGAGGTGCTTCGATCCGCCGACCCCCCGCCGTTCCCGATCGATGCCCGGGCCGACGATGTGGACGAGAACGTCCGTTTGCAGTACCGCTATCTCGACATTCGCCGTGAGCGCATGCAAAAGAACATCCGGCTCCGCGCTCGGGTCAATTCGGCGGTGCGTTCGGCCATGGAGCGCCAAGGTTTCGTCGAAGTCGAGACCCCCATGCTGGTTCCCTCGACTCCGGAAGGTGCCCGCGAGTTCCTGGTGCCGTCGCGCAAGGAGCCCGGCTCGTTCTACGCACTGCCGCAGAGTCCGCAGTTGTTCAAGCAACTTCTGATGGTGGCCGGCATCGATCGCTACTACCAGATCGCCCGCTGCCTGCGCGACGAAGACCTGCGCGCCGATCGCCAGTACGAGTTCATGCAACTCGATGCCGAGATGAGTTTCGTCGAGCAGGACGACGTTCTCGAAGCGATCAGTGAAGCCGTCCTGTCGGCGGCCGAGGCGGTCACGGGGGAGCGGCCACCCTCGATCGAGCGGATCACGTGGCGCGAAGCCATGGATCGATTCGGTGTCGACAAACCCGACCTTCGTTTCGGCATGGAACTCGTCGAACTCACCGATGTGTTCTCCGGAACCGAGTTCAAGGCCTTCGCCGGTGCCGTATCGATCAAGGGCATCCGCGTCGCCGGTCGGGCCGAAGAGTTCGGCCGCAACAAGCTCGATGGTCTGACCGATCGCGCGAAGAAGATGGGCGCCAAGGGTCTCGTCTGGATGAAGGTCGCCAGTGATGGCAGCCTCGACTCTCCGGTCACCAAGTTCCTGTCGGCCACCGAGCAAGCCGCGGTGATCACGCGCCTCGAGGGCGCACCGGGTGATCTGTTCCTGATCGTCGCTGACGAGTGGATGACGACGTGTGAGGTCCTCGGCCAGTTGCGCAACGACCTCGGGCGCCCTCCGGTGCACCAGGGGCCTTATCGCTACGTGTGGGTCGTGGAATTCCCGCTCTTCGTCGGCGTCGACAAGGAGACCGGTCGACCCAAGCCCGGTCATCATCCATTCTGTCGACCCCATCCGGACGACCTCGACAAGTTCGAGACGGATCCGTTGTCGGTTCGAGCGCTCGCTTACGACCTGGTGCTGAACGGCTGGGAGCTCGGATCGGGATCCATCCGGATCCACGAGCCCGAGATGCAGCGCCAGGTCTTCACGGCCCTCGGGATCAGTGAGGAGGAGGCCAACCGCAAGTTCGGCTTCTTCTTGAAGCCGTTCACCTTCGGCGCGCCGCCACATGGCGGCTTCGCCTTCGGCCTCGACCGATTGGTCGCGATCCTCGCCGGTGAAGAGAACATCCGCGAAGTCATCGCTTTCCCGAAGACCCAGAGCGGTCAGGACCCGATGACGAACGCGCCGACGCGAGCCGAGGCCAAGCAACTCGACGAGCTCGGGATCCGAGTCCTGCCACCTTCGGTCTGACCGATGGCTGGGGCCACGTTCCGGGCCGGAGTGGCCATGATCGTCCGTCGGGGAGACGGCCAACTGCTCGCTTTCGAGCGGCGCGATTCCTCGGGTTCGTGGCAACTTCCCCAGGGCGGCATCGACGCCGGCGAGACGCCGACGGACGCGGCTTGGCGTGAACTTCACGAGGAGACCGGGCTCGACGCCAACTCGGTACGGCTCGTCGGTGAGTGCCCCGACTGGATCAGCTATGAGTGGCCACGGCACGTGATCGACGAACAGAAACCCGGTCGACACCACATGGGTCAGACCCAGAAGTGGTTTCTCTTCGGCGTGATCGACGATCACGATGGGCATGCCCACCACCTTGCGCCCGAGCCGGATGGTCGCGAATTCTCGGCGTGGCGCTGGATGAGTCCCCACGACGTGATCGACGGTGTGATCGAGTGGCGCCGTTCCGCGTACCAGCGTGCTTTTTCGAGGCTCCTGCCCTGACCATGGCCGAGTCACCCGATCTCTTCTCGGCCGCCGCCGAGGATCGCCTGCGCGAGCAGGCGCCACTCGCGGCCCGTCTGCGACCCCGTTCGATCGACGATGTCGTCGGTCAGGCGCACCTGGTCGGGCCCGGTCGACCGCTTCGACGATTGGTGGAGGCCGATCGTCTGTCGAGTGTGATCTTCTGGGGGCCGCCCGGTACCGGCAAGACCACTTTGGCCTTGGCCGTTGCCGGTTCCACCCGACGGGCATTCGTCCAGCTTTCGGCGGTGACCGCCGGAGTGCGTGATGTCCGTGAGACGGTGGACGACGCCCGCCGTCGTCTCGGGGAACGGGGCCAGGGCACGATCCTCTTCCTCGACGAGATCCATCGATTCTCCAAGTCCCAGCAGGATGCCTTGCTGCCTGCGGTCGAAGACGGAACGCTCACTCTCATCGGTGCCACGACCGAGAATCCCTTCTTCGAAATCAACGCACCACTTCGATCACGAAGCACTCTCTTCCGTCTCGAACCTCTGGACGCCGCCGCGGTGCGAACACTCATCATGCGAGGTCTCGAAGCTCTGGCTCAGACCGCCGAGGACGCCGCCATCGATCTCCTCGTCGAACGGGCCGGTGGTGACGGTCGCCAGGTGCTCACCTCACTCGAAGTCGCCGGCGCCCTGGCCCATCCGGATCGCATCGGCCTCGATCACGCCGAACAAGCTCTGGGCACGAGCGCTCTTCGTTACGGACGCGACGATCACTACGACGTGGTGAGTGCATTCATCAAGAGTGTGAGGGGTAGCGATCCGCAGGCCGCGATCCATTACCTCGCGCGCATGCTCGAAGCGGGGGAGGACCCGCGGTTCATCGCCCGACGTTTGGTGATCCTCGCCAGTGAAGACATCGGCATGGCCGATCACACGTCGTTGCTCGTCGCCGTCGCCGCCGCCCAAGCGGTCGAACACGTGGGTCTTCCCGAAGCTCAGTTGAACCTCGCGCAAGCCGCGATCCACCTGGCCACCGCCCCGAAGAGCAATACGGCGGCCGTGGCCATCTGGTCGGCGCGCGACGACGTCCGGTCCGGCGGTATCGGCGAGGTCCCCGCCCATCTGCGCGACGCGCACTACCGGGGGGCGGAATCTCTCGGTCACGGAACTGGTTACTCGTACCCGCACGACGATCCACGGGGTTGGACCGAGCAGAACTACCTGCCCGACGCCCTTCGTGGCCGGGTCTGGTACCGTCCGAGCGTCCATGGCGACGAGGCATCCCGGCGGTTCCCGCCCGATGCGGACGGAGGAACATGACGGCGGGTGACTTGGCTCTCGTTCTGGCCGTGATCCTGTGCGCGTTCGGGTTCGCTGCGCTCGTACTCGTTCTCGCGCGCGTCCTGTCGGCGCTGCGTGCTCTGCGGGGCGAGATCGATGCTCTCCGTCGACAGACCACACCGCTCATCGACGATCTTCGGGAGTCCGCCGACACCGCCCGCGACGTCGTTCTCGATGCTCAGCGCGATCTCCGCCGCTTCGATCGAGTCCTCGGTTCGGCCGAAGCCATCAGTGGCGCGGTGTCGGGCTCGGGTCGCGTCGCCCGGACCGCGCTATCTCGTCCGGTCATTCGCATCGTCGCCGTTTCGTCGGGTGTGAAGCGCATGGCCCGTCGCCTTCGTGGCGGGTCCGGACGTTCGAAGGGTCGTGACCTCCGCCTGGTCGAGTCACCGGAGCGCAAGCGCGCATGATCAAGCGCTTCGTCTGGTTCGTGGGCGGCACGATCGCCGGAGTCACCGGCACTCTCGTTGCCGGTCGTCGGGTCAAGCGGCGGGTACGCACGCTCGCCCCCGTTCGGGTGGTTCAGGAAACCACCTCGAGTCTGCGCCGTCGAGTCGCCGACCTCGGGGAGGCGATCGACGAAGGTCGTCAGGTGATGCAAGCTCGGGAGGCCGAACTCCGCGCGCGGGTCGATGGTCGAGTGTCATCCCTCTCGGATGTCGATCGGCCGATCTCCGATCGGGACGCCCTCCTCGTGGACGGCGAACCCGTCGAACCCGGTCGGGTCGTCGTTCTGCGCGACGTGAACGAAGAGCGCCCCCGACGCCGTCGCCGATGACCCTCATCGACGACCTCGCTTCCGGCCTTCCCGTTGGTGCGGTGAAGGTCGATCGGGTCGACACGATGCTCTACGCGCATGACGCCTCCGACTTCGTGGGTCGGACCGGTGCGGTGTGTTTCCCCGAGACGACCGAACAGGTCCGCCACGTCGTGCGAACCTGCGCGCGCCACGGTGTGCCCTTCGTGGCCCGCGGATCGGGGACTGGTCTGGCCGGGGGAGCGACACCACTCGACGGTGCGGTGGTGATCGTGCTCACCCGGATGAACAAGATCCTCGAAGTCGATCCGGTCAACCGGTTGGCTTGGGTCGAGCCGGGAGTGCTGAACCTGGACGTGAGTCGTCGCGTCGAGAAGACCGACAATCTTTTCGGCCTGCATTTCGCCCCCGATCCGAGCAGTCAGCAGAGTTGCACCATCGGAGGCAACGTCGCCAACAACTCCGGCGGACCTCACTGTCTTGCCGATGGTGTCACGTCGGCCCACGTCCTGGCCTGTGAAGTCGTGTTGAGCGATGGTTCGATCGTCCAACTCGGTAGCGAGGGTTCCGAAGACGACGGACTCGACCTGCGAGGAGCCTTCGTGGGCAGCGAGGGCATGTTCGGGATCGCCACCAAAGTGTGCATCCGACTCACCCAGAACCCGCCGAACGTGCGCACGATGCTGCTCGACTTCGATTCCGTACGGGCCGGCGCCGACACAGTGGGCGCGATCATCGCCGCCGGCATCGTTCCGGCCGCGCTCGAAATGATGGACAAGTTGTGTCTGCAGGCCGTGGAGGCCTACATCCACGCCGGACTGCCCACCGACGCCGCCGCTGCTCTGCTCGTCGAAGTCACCGGACTACCACATCAAGTCGAAGCCGAAGCCGCCACCATCGTTCGCATCGGACGTGAGCACGGCGCGCGACAGGTTCGGGTGGCGCAAGACGAGGCCGAAAGGGCACTCCTCTGGAAAGGCCGCAAGACGGCCTTCGGAGCCATCGCTCGGATCAAGCCGAACTACTACTTGCACGACACCGTCGTTCCCCGTCGAGCCTTGCCCGACGTTCTCGACCGCGTGTACGAGATCGCCCACCGGCACGAACTCCTCGTGCTCAATGTGTTCCACGCTGGCGATGGGAATCTTCATCCACTCCTGGTCTTCGACCGACGCGAACCGGGCGTACTGGAGCGCGTTCACGCCGCCGGCGAGGAAATCGTGCGGGTGAGTGTGGAAGCAGGTGGCGTGTTGTCGGGGGAGCACGGCATCGGTCTCGAGAAGAGGGATTTCATGCCCCTGCTGTTCGATGATCACGATCTCGCGGCGCAGGTGGCCGTCCGACGCTCGTTCGATCCGCTCGGATTGGCCAATCCCACCAAGGTTCTTCCGTCGCCGGCCTCGTGCGGAGACGTTCAGCACGTTCCCGACGGCGCATGGATATGAGTTCCGTCGAATCGATCGTCGAGGCCGTCCGGTCCGGCACTTCGGTCGGGATCCGTGGCCACGGTTCACGAGACATTCCGTCGAGTGATACTCGACCCGAGGCCTGGGTGGAAGCGCCATCGGGTGTGGTCGACTTCCAACCCGACGAGATGATCGTGCGAGTCCGGGCCGGTACCACGATCGCCGAACTCGACTCGGCGCTCGCGATCGATGGTCAATTCGTCCACGGAGCCGATTCGGGCCGCGGAACGATCGGAGGTGCGTTGGCCTGCGGACGGAGCGGCCTCCACCGGCTCGGACGGGGCTCGATCCGCGACGTCGTGCTGGAGGTCCGGTTCATCGATCATCAGGGAAAACTCGTGAAGGCCGGCGGACCGACGGTCAAGAACGTGAGCGGATTCGATCTCGGCCGACTGTTCGTCGGCTCGTTCGGGGTCCTCGGCTTCGCATACGAATTCGTGCTCCGAACCCGGCCGCGACCACCGGCCGAGAGGTGGCACGTCGCTCAAGTGTCCGACGCCCACGAGGTCGCCGAGATCCAGCGAAGTTTCTATCGTCCGTCGTCGATCCTGTGGGACGGCCGCCAACTCCATCTGTGTCTCACCGGCCACCCGGCCGACATCGAGGAGCAAATCGCCCGGAGTCGCTTCGGCTGGGAGTCCGTCGACCCTCCGGTGCTTCCCGAGGGCTGGCGGCAATCGACGATCGCACCCTCCGCCATCGCGTCGTTCATCACCAGCGAACCCGGACGAGCCATCGCGCAAATGGGCACTGGCACGATCCACCATCCCGGTCCGTCAGCAGCTCGATCCGGGGGACCCGAACGACGGGGGATCGTCACTCGTCTGCTGACCGAGTTCAATCCGCGGGGACTTCTCAACCCGCACATCGACACCGACGCGCTCTGACTCTCGAAGATCGCCAACGACACGTGCTGTCTCGGCACCCGTCATACTTTCCCTATTTCGTCATGACGAAATAGGGAAAGTCGAACCTCGTCAGGGAGCGACGTGATTCCATTCTTCGGCAATGCCCGGATCGCCCAGAGCCTCGATACGCGTCGACCAACGGCCCCAGGTCGCGAAGTACAGATCGGATGCCGCACCGCGCCAGGCGACATCGCCCTTGGCGTGTTCGTGAGTGAGTCGAGGAGCGCCGTCTTCGATCCGGACCATCCATTCGCCGTCACCGTCGGTGCAGTGCAGATGCAGACTTCCGGTGGGCAGGGTCGAGCGACCACGGGCGAGCGAGAAAGGAAGCACCACATCGAAGAATTCGTCGATGCCGTCGAGCGCCACCACTCGATCGACGATGACTTCCATGCCGAGTGCTCGCTCGATGTCGCCGAGATGGACCACCGTCTCGTGCAACATGCGTCGGTGGTAGAAACCGGCCGTCCGGTTCGACGACCATGTCCACACCGGGGTGTCGGGGTCGATCGCCGCCAAGAGATCGCCCACGACGGCTCGACGTTCGGCGAACCAGGTCTCGAGTCCGGTGGTCGGCGGGGTCGACTCCGGTCCGGGCGCCACGTATTCCAAGGAACGTTCGGCCACGATCGCGGCGACCATCGCGTAGACCTGACCGACATGGCGAATCACATCGGAGGCCGTCCAGCCCGGACATTCCGGGATCGGCAGATCTGGATTGGCTTCGGCCCGACGACCGAGTTCGCCTGATACCGAGCGCAGGATGGACACGTGATCGATCGTCATGTCGACGATTGTAGGAAAGCCCGGCGGGTACGGTGTCGGACGTGACCGGACTCGACCTCGCCGACGACCAACTGGCGTCATGCGTCGGATGCGGTCTGTGTCTCCCGCATTGTCCGACGTATCGAGTCACCGGTGAAGAGCGTCATTCACCTCGGGGACGAATCGCCGTCATGAGATCGATTCAGTGGGAGGGCCAGACCCTCGACGCCGATGCCGTCGAGTCTCTGTCGACGTGCGTCCAGTGTCGGGGCTGCGAGCCGGCGTGTCCGAGTGGCGTTCCGTACGGCCGGCTCATCGAAAGCGCCAAGATCGCCATCGAATCGGACACCGCCCTGAGGCAGAACCCGTGGTGGCTCCGGCCGGCTCTGCGAGTACTCGGCCATCATCGACTCCTACTCGTCGGGTCGCGGCTGTTGGCTGGCGCACAACGACTCGGACTCTTTCGTCGGCGCTGGCCCCGTGTGCCCCGGCGCATCGTTCCGGCTCTTCGTTCCACTTCGACCGATCCGGATGTCTGGATCTTCACGGGCTGCGTGATGGACGCTTGGTCCCGTCCGACCCACCGTGCCGCGGCCCGCCTCGTCACGGCGACCGGGTCGACCTTCGGCGTATCGGGCGGCGGTTGCTGCGGAGCATTGCACGCTCACTCAGGGCTCGTAGCCGACGCGCGAGATCTCGCGCTCGCGGTCATTCGTTCGATGCCGGGCGCCGCGCCGATCCTGGTGGACTCGGCCGGTTGTGGCGCAGCTCTCAAGGACTACGGACATCTGCTCGGAACCGACGAAGCGGCTTCCTTCTCGACACGGGTTCTCGACATCCACGAATGGCTCGCGCCACGACTTTCGAGTCTCGTGCCCACGAGTTCCGATGATCGCCCGACCGTCATCGTCCAGGAACCGTGCCATCTCCGACACGTTCAACGCGCCCATGGACCCATGCGAGAGGTCGTGGCGTTCGTGGCCGACATCGTCGACACCGACGACGAAGGCTTGTGCTGTGGTGCCGGAGGGGCGTTCTCGATGCTCCAGCCCGATCTCGCCGCCCGAGTGAGAGATCGCAAGATCGCAGCGATCGAACGAGCTCAGGCCGGCCGTCGTCTGACGGTCGTGTCGGCCAATCCCGGTTGCGCCTTACATCTCGGTGCCGCCGGGGTGGAGGTCATCCACCCACTCGAACTCGTCGCCGACCGCATCGTGAGGAATGAACCGTGAACCCTGATCCTCGTCTCCAGATCCGCCTCGCCGAGATTGCCCAGCAGATCGAATCGATCGCGGCGAATCTGGACGAAATCTCGTTCGACGTCTTGCGGGAGGCCAGTGCCCAGCGAACGGGACGACCCGAGATCGACAAGGTTCTGACCCAAGCCCGGCGGGCCCTCGAAAAGGCTCGCCATTTGCTCGAGTCGGCGACCTGACTCGACGACCTGACTCAGCGACTGAGCGATTTCGCTTTTTCTTCGAGGGCCGTCAAAAGCTCAGCGAACGACTTCTCGAAAGCGGACACACCTTCGACTTCGAGCTGGCGACCGACGTCGTCGAGATCCACACCGACCGCGGCCAGACTCGACCAGTCGCGTTCAGCCGACTCGACGTCCCGATCGATCGTGCGCCGCACCGTGCCGTGATCCACGAAAGCATCGAGTGTCGTATCGGGCAAGGTGTTGACCGTCGAGGGCCCGATCAGCTCGTCCACGTACATGGTGTCGGGATAAGACGGATTCTTGGTGCTCGTCGAGGCCCAGAGAGGCCGCTGTACCGCCGCTCCGGCCCGAGCCAAAGGTGACCAACGGTCATTGCCGAAAGTTCGAACGAAGGAGTCGTAGGCCAGTCGCGCCTGAGCGACGGCGGCCCGGCCCCGGAGCGCGAGCGCGGCATCGGTACCGATTTCACCGAGTCGCCGATCGATCTCGCTGTCGACCCGACTGATGAAGAACGACGCGACCGAGGCGACCCCGGCCACCGAATCACCATTGGCCGATCGCTGCTCGAGACCCTTGATGTAGGCGTCCATCACTTCGAGATAGCGCTCGAGACCGAATATCAGCGTGACGTTGACGTTGCAGCCCTCGGCGATCAAGGTTCGGATCGCCGGGAGGCCGGCACGAGTCGCCGGAATCTTGACCATCAGATTCGGACGGTCGATACGTCGCCAGAGATCTCGCGCGGCGCGAATCGTTCCGTCGGTGTCGTGGGCCAGACGTGGATCGACCTCGACCGACACGAAACCGTCACCACCTCCGCTCGACTCGTACACCGGTGTGAAGACATCGAGCGCGCCGAGGATGTCCGCGATCACCAGCTCCCAGTACGCATCGAGTACGGGTGTGCCCGTTCGAACGAGTTCGGTGAACTGCTCGTCGTAATCGGCCGAACCTTGGATCGCTTTCTGGAAGATCGTGGGATTGGACGTGAGACCACGAACTCCACCGGCCACGATCCGCTGGAGTTCACCACTCGTCAGGTAACTCCGCTTCAGATTGTCGAGCCACGCGCTCTGCCCCTCACGAGTGAACAATTCCGAGAGGCGCGGTGACGACGTCATACCTACATCGTGGCAGACGGCATCGTCGCCTGCTGTCCGTCAGCGACCGAGGAGTTCGCGAGCCGCGGCCGCGACCGCATCCGGGTTGATTCCCAACCGTTCGAGAGCCTGGCCACCGGGAGCGCTGGTGCCGAAACGGTCGATGCCCACACAGGCGTCGGCATGACGTTCCCAGCCGAAGGTCGACGCG
>Ga0255083_1000093_pt1 | contig 20577 bp, 24 predicted proteins | sample Colum_Colum_RepC_FD_188460 | JGI IMG/M metagenome (GOLD analysis project Ga0255083, IMG submission 188460) | Freshwater microbial communities from Columbia River, Oregon, United States - Colum_Colum_RepC_8h | ecosystem: Environmental > Aquatic > Freshwater > River | place: USA: Oregon...
GGCTCATGGGGGTGCTTTCCAAGACAGCCGAGGAGCGTCTCGGTTGCAATCCCTAGCCTAGGGACTTTTCCCTAACGGACTAAGTTACGAAACCTTGGGCCCATTTAATCCCGAAGACCGCCAAGTTACGCACGATATGCCCCATAAAGCAGGGCAATAGCGAGCGCGACGGGTTGAGCGGGTTGAAGCGACTGAGGTACAGCCAGACCGCCGTCAGGAACTCGAACGTCAGCATGATCACCTGCTTGTCGTCGTGCAGGTTGAAGTTCAGCAGGTCGATGTGGATCAGCGCGAACACCGTCGAGCCACCGAGGATCAGGAAGAGCAGCTTGCGCCCCGTGAAATGGCTGGGCGCGGCGAAGCCCCGGAACACGGCCTCCTCCGTCACGGCCGCCCCGATGAGCCCGAGCAGGCCGATGAGCGGCAGTTGGGATTGGCTCGCCGTCACGTCGCAGCGTATCTCGACCGCGGCTTCGCCGACGGTGATCAGGAGCGCCCCCGCCGCGGCGACCAGGTAGGCCGCGGCCGGCGCCAGGGTGGTGCCGGGCCAGAAGCCTTCCGCGCCGCCGTTGCGGCGACGCAGGCGGAACTCGCCGTACCAGGCGGCGAGGACGCAGAGACCGAGCGCGAAGGAGAGGAGGGCTTCGGTCGATTTCTCCATGGTTCAGCGGATGCCCAGGACCCAGGCGCGGTAGCCGGGGGAGGCGTGGTCGGCCTGGATTCCAAGCCATTGCGGGACGGCGTAGGGATGGCGGGCGTGGACCCAGGTCTCGAGGTCGCGCGCCTTGGCGGCGGCGAACTTGAAGGTCAGGCGGTATTCCTCCTCGGCTTGGACGCGTCCCTCCCAGGTGTAGTGGGAGCGGATCGGGCCTTCGACCTGGGCGCAGGCGGCGAGGCCGGCGGCGACCGCGTCCCCGGCGAGGCGGTCGGCCTCCTCGCGCGAGGGCAGGGTGGTCCAGGCGATGCCGACGGCGTCAGTCATGCCCTTCGGCGTCCCCCTGCAGGTACTTCTCGGTGATGATCTCGATCAGCATGTCGCGGGCTTCCTTCACCGAGTCGACGTGCACGTAGAAATTGCGGTCCTCGGGCGAGACCATGCCCCATTCCTGGAAGGTCTCGAAGTTGACCACGTTCTTCCAGAACGGGGAGCCGAAGAGCAGGATCGGGAACTGCTTCTTGGTCTTCCGGGTCTGGATGAGCGTCAGCATCTCGAACAGCTCGTCGAAGGTGCCGAAGCCGCCCGGGAAGGCCACGAGCGCCTTGGCGAGGTAGAGGAACCAATACTTGCGGACGAAGAAGTAGTGGAACTCGAGGTCGAGCTCGGGCGTGATGAAAGGGTTGTGCTCCTGCTCGAAAGGCAGCGAGATGCCGAGGCCGACCGAACGCCCGCCGGCTTCGTGCGCGCCGCGGTTGGCCGCCTCCATGATGCCGGGGCCGGCGCCGGAACAGACGAGGAAGCGCTGCCACTCCGGCAGCTGGAGCGACCACTTCGTCATCTCGTAGGCCAGTTCGCGGCAGGCCTCGTAGTAGGCCGAACTGCGCAGGTCGATCTCGGCGACGCGGAGGCGGTGGGCGCATTCGGCGCCGTCGCATTGGCCGCTGGCCGCCAGGGCCTTGGCTTCCTCGAGGCGTTTGCGCGCGACGTCGGGGGGGAGGGTCCGGGCCGAACCGAACATCACGACGGTGTTGCGCACGTTGTGCTTCTTGAAGCGGACATGCGGCTCGGTCATCTCCGTCAGCACGCGGATGCTGCGGGCCTGGGGGCTGCCCATGAACTCGGGGTTAAGGTAGGCCTTGGGCGGGGTGGGCCTCAGTTTGGCTTTATCCGGGGTCATGGCTCCATCCTCCCCCGCTCCCGGGCACCTGCAAGCCGGGAAGCGGGAGGCTTGACACCCCCCGAGGGGTAGCCTTGGCTGGAGGCTTCAAACGCCATGCAACCCACCTACCGCCCTTCCAAGATCGCCCGCGCCCGCAAGTGCGGTTTCCGCGCCCGTTCCAAGTCCGCCGGTGGCCGCAAGGTCCTCGCCAACCGCCGCAAGGTCGGTCGCAAGCGCCTCGGCGCGTCCTAAGACCGATGCGTCTCCCGCGGGAGCGTCGGATTCGCGCCTCGGCCGACTTCGCCCGCATCCGCAACACTGGCTCGCGGCTCGACTGCGGGCCTTTTCTTTTGAATTTCAAGCGGGGAGACGGCGCGGCCCCGGCTCGTTTCGCCGTCATCGCGGCCAAGAAGACCTTGCCGCTGGCCGTCGACCGCAACCGGGCCAAGCGCCTAGCCAGGGAGCTATTCCGGACCGACCCGGCGGCGTTTCCGCCCGGAGCGGAGGTCGTGCTGGTCATCCGCTCCGGCATGTTGCGGCGTCGTTTGGCCGACTTGCGCAAGGTCTACGCCGAAGCCGCCCGCCGGATCAGCGGCGCCACCGCGGGTCCGTCCGCATGAGCGGTGAACGCCCTTCCTGGGCCGCCTTGCCCGCCCTGTGGCTGGTGCGGTTCTACCAGCGGTGGCTTTCGCGTCCCTTGCATGCGCTCGTGCCCGGTTCCGGCTGTCGCTTCCATCCCACTTGCTCCTGCTACGCCGCCACCAGCCTGCAGCGCTTCGGCCTCCTGCGCGGCGGTTGGCTGGCGGTCCGTCGCCTTGGCCGTTGCCACCCGTGGGGCGGTTCCGGGATCGACGAGGTGCCGGAACGGTGACCTCCGCGTGGCCGCGCCCGGCTTGAAAAGGCTCGCCCCCGCCGCGGCTTTTTGGGCATATTCCTTGGGTGAAAAGCTTGTTCGCTCGGATCCTCGGTTCGCGGCAGGGAGGCACGCTGTTGCTTGCCTTGACCTACGTCCTGCTGGGAACCCTCCTGCGCCTCGGTTTCCTCGCGGCGAGCGCCGGCCAAGTCTCCTGGGGACTCGCGACCTTCGGCGCCTTGTTCGTCGGTTTCGCCTTCGACCTGGTCATGGCATGGTTCCTCACGTTGCCCTTCGGCTTGCTCTCGGCCTGCTGGCCCGCGCGCTTCTGGCGTTTCCCCCTCGTGGTCGGATGGAGCTTCGGGGCGTTCCTTTTCACCTTCTGGAAAATCTCCGAGATCCTCTTCTGGGAGGAGTTCGGCGTGCGCTTCAACTTCATCGCGGTCGACTACCTCGTCTACACGACGGAGGTCGTGAAGAACATCAGGGAGTCCTACAACCTCCCGCTGATCGTCGCGGTCGTCGCGCTGGTCGCTGCCACCGCTTACCTCAGCTGGCGCCGGCTCGGCTGGACCGCCGCCTGGCACGCCGGCGCCCAGGCCGACGCCTCGCCCCGCTGGCGCGCCTTCGCCGTCTTGCTGGCCCCCCTGCTCGTCTTGCTGGGCATCGCCTACGCCACCGGTCGGCATGACCTGAAGTCGGCTTCCTCCACCCACAGCACCTTCGGCGAGCGCCTCACCGCGGGCCTTCGTCACATGGGCGCCCCGCAGCCGAGCTGGGCCAATAGCTACGACACCGAGGTCGCCAAGAACGGCGAGTACGCCTTCCTCGCCGCCTTCTGGGCGAACCAGCTCGACTGGAAGCGTTTCTACCCGTCGCGCCCCGACGCCGTGCCGGAGCTCGCCGCCCGGCTCGTCGCGCAAGGGGCTCCGCTCGCCCCGGGCGCCACGACCGACATCCTCCGCCGGGTCCCCGGTGTCGCCGGCGCCCGCAAGCTCAACGTGATCCAGGTCACCGTGGAGAGCCTGAGCGCCAAGTACCTCGGTTGCTACGGCGTCAACGACGAGGAGGATAAGGTTGATTACGGCAAACTTGGCCTGACGCCGAACCTCGACCGGATTTCCCGGGAGTCGCTGTGGTTCAGCCGTTGCTATGCCGGCGGCACCCGCACGGTCCGGGGCATGGAGGCGTTGACCTTGGCGATTCCCCCGATCCCCGGGCAGTCGGTGCTTCGCCGCACAGGCTGCGAGAACCTTTCGACGCTGGGTTCGGCCCTGTCCGCCCAAGGCTACGACACCGCCTTCCTCTATGGCGGCGACGGCTTCTTCGACAACATGAGCCATTTCTTCGACACGAATGGCTATCGGGTCGTCGACCAGCCCGCCGCGCTCAAGGCCGGCCGGAAGGTCAACTTCGCCAACGCTTGGGGGGCCTGCGACGAGGATGCGTTCGCCTGGTCCCTCGCCGAGGCCGACGACGCGCATGCGGCCGGCAAGCCGTTCCACCACTTCATCATGACGACGTCCAACCACCGGCCCTACACCTGGCCGGCGGGGAAGATCCGGCCCGAGCTGCAGGGGCGGCAGGGTGGGGTGGCCTACACGGACTACGCCGTCGGCGAGTTCCTCCGGCGGGCGGCGACCAAGCCCTGGTTCAAGGATACCGTCTTCGTCATCGTCGCGGATCATTGTGCCTCCGTGGCGGGCAAGCGCGAACTCGAGATCAAGAAGTACGAGATTCCCCTCTTCATCTGGGCGCCCGGTCTGGTGCCGGCCCGCAAGGTCGACTCCATGATCAGCCAAGTCGACTACGTACCCACGTTGCTGGGCCTGCTGAAGATTCCCTACGCCGGCCGCTTCGTCGGTGCGGACGCCCTGGCGCCGGGCTACCAGGCGCGCGCCTTCATCAGCAACTACCAGAAGGTCGCCGTCCTCCGTCCGGATGGCCTGCTGACCGTGCTGAAGCCCGTCCGGCAGGTGGCCCAATTCCGCGCCGACCTCGCCACGGGCGTGCTCACCCCGCTGCCGGCGCCCGACGCCGAAGCGGCGGCCGAGGCGATCCAGTATTACCAAGGCGCCGATGAACTCTTCAACCGCGGTGGACTCGCCAACCCAGGTCGCTGAGCGCCCCTCGCTGTGGCGGCCGTTCCTCGCCGTCGTCGCGGTCCTCGGTTTCTTCGGTTTCCGCGGGACGGGCGGCGAATGGGTCGACTTCCAGGTCCAGGCCTGGTTCTGGGACGGACGAGATTGGTTGGTGCCGAAGGACTCCGGTTGGCCCCACACGCTGGCCTACACCGGACCGAAGGTGCTGCTCTACCTCTTCGCGCTCTGGCTTCTATGGGTCATGGCTTTTCCCGCCCTATCCCCGGCTTGGCTGGGGCGCCGTCGGGCGGCTTACCTCTTCCTCGCCATGGCCGTGATTTCGGTGACCTGCACGCAGCTCCGCGAATTGACGTCGATGGCCACGCCGCGGCAATTGACGATGTATGGGGCGACCCCGGGCTTCCCGCATCTTCTGCTCTTCGAGACCAAGCCCGTCGGCTACCCGAGCGACGCCTTTCCCGCGGGCCATGCGAGCGGCGGCTTCGCCCTCGTGGCCTTGGCCTTCGCCTGGAGTTCGCCCGTCGCCCGTCGCCGAGGGGTGGCCCTCACCCTCATCTTCGGGGTGTGGATGGGGCTCTATCAGGTCGCGCGCGGCGAACACTTCCTCTCGCACACGCTCGCCACCGCGGCCTTGGCCTGGCTGCTCGCGGCGGCGCTGGCCCGCGCGTGCCGGCCGACCGGCGTCAGTTCGACCAGTTGACGAGGTTGTCCGACCGCTGGGGAGCCGGGTCGGCATCGTCGAAATAGGTCGTCGGGATCATGCCGGTCCGGACCATCGTCGTGCTGGTCGACGGGTCGAAGTACTCGTTGAAATTAGGCTGTTCGCCTTCGACCGCCGGCAGGGCGTAATTGGGACCGCAGCTGACGACCAGGAAGTTGGCGGAGAGCCAGCTGCCGTAGGGCGGGTTGAAGGCGCCCGTGGTGAGGTTCTGCACCGAAACCCCGACGGAACTGAGCACGCGGTAGCGGTATTCGTAGGGATTGCCCCACGGGTCGCGGAGTTCGAGGGTGGTGGCGATGTTGGCCAGGTCGGCCGGGACGGCGTCCAGGCGGGTGGACACGACCGTGACGGGGATGTCGTCCAGCGAGATGAAGGGCTTGGGCTTCCGGTTGGCGCCGTTGGGCAGGCTCGCCGAATTGAAGGGCCAGAGCTCGACCGCGAAGCCGCCGGTGCTGATCTGCCGGGTATAGAGGACGCGCCGTCCGCTCAGCTGATCGAACAAGTCCGTGCGGAATTGCGTCTGGTTGGAGGCGTTGCTCGCGGTGGTGCCGGCCAAGGCGCAGGGGAAGTCCCCGTAGGTCTTCTTGAAGGTCTCGCAGGCGATGATGATGCGCTGGATTTCGCCGCGGCCGCGGGCCTTCATGCGGGTATTGGCCACGCCGCGGTACAGCCCGAAGGTGGCGGAGGCCAGGATCATGATGATGGTGATCACCATGAGCAGCTCCACCAAGGTGAAGCCGGGGCGACGGCGGGGGCGGGTAGTCATGGCGGTCAGATGTGGCGGGAATCGTTCTCGTCCTTCTTCACGTAGCCCGAGTCCTGGCGCTGGTGGTTGACGGCGTTCTTCTTGAGGTAGGCCTGGTAGACGTCCTCGGCGGACATCCCGAGCACCTGGGCGATGGAGATCAGGAAGTGGAACAGGTCGATGACCTCGACGCGGGCGTTCTGCTCGTCGAACTTCTGGTACTTGGCCCACCACTTCCAGGGGACGGAATCGGTCAGCTCCGCCATCTCCTGCTGCATCGCGCGGAGGTAGTTGAGCGTCCACTTCACCTTTTCCTCCTCGGACATGCCGGCGGTCTCCACGCCGATGCGCTTGTTCAGCGCTTCCTGCATCCGGAAGATTTCCTCGAGTTTGTCGGCCATGCTCCCATCAAACGCCCCCCGAAGGCCGGGGCAACAAAGGAAGCGGGCCCCGGGTTTCGGCCGGCCGGCGAACTTCCCGCTTCCCTCCCGGGGCGGAGGCCCCTTGATGGAGGCATGGCCGTCGTTTCCGGTAGCAGCGGACTCCGCAAACCCGAGGTCCTGGCACCCGCCGGGGAGTGGGATTGCGTCAAGGCCGCCGTGGAGAACGGGGCGGACGCGGTCTTCTTCGGGGTGGGGCGCTTCAACGCCCGGGTGCGCGCGAAGAACTTCGAGGAGGCCGACCTCCCGGAGCTCATGGCCTACCTTCACGGCCGCGGGGTCAAGGGCTACGTGACGTTCAATACCCTAATCTTCCCGGAGGAGCTGGCCGAGGCCGCGCGTACCTTGCGGGCGATCGTCGCCGCCGGGGTCGATGCGGCGATCGTCCAGGACGCGGGGATCTGCCGGCTGATCCGCCGGATTTCCCCCGACTTCCCGATCCACGCCTCGACCCAGATGACCGTGACGAGCGCGGCCGGCGTCGATTACGCCCGCTCGCTGGGGGCCTCGCTGGCCGTGCTGGGGCGCGAGGTCTCCTTGCCCGAGATGCGCAAGCTCCAGGCGGAGCAAGGCGCCCAAGGCGCGCCTCTCGACCTCGAGGTCTTCGTGCATGGCGCGCTCTGCGTCGCGTATTCCGGCCAATGCCTGACGAGCGAATCGCTCGGGGGCCGGTCGGCGAACCGCGGCGAATGCGCCCAGGCCTGCCGCCTGCCCTACGAACTGGTCGTCGACGGCGTCGTGAAACCGCTGGGCGACAAGGCCTACCTGCTCTCGCCCCAGGATCTCGCCGGCATCGAGGTCGTGCCCGACCTCATCCGCGCCGGCGTCCGCTCGCTGAAGATCGAGGGTCGCCTGAAGTCCCCGGAATACGTGGCGGCCATCACCAAGGCCTATCGCCGCGCGGTGGACGCTTCCTGGGAGGCGTTGCTCCAGGGCGGCGACGCCGACCGGGCCGCCCTCCGCGTGCGGCAGGAGGAGGATTACCCGATGCAGATGACGTTCTCCCGCGGCCTCCACACGGGCTGGCTGCGCGGCATCGACAACCAACAGCTGGTGCACGCGCGCTTCGGCAAGAAGCGCGGCGCCTTCCTCGGCACCGTCGTCGACGTCGCCCATCCCGGCGTGACCCTGCGGCTGGAGGGCCCGCTCAAGCCCGGCGACGGCGTGGTGTTCGACCAAGGCAAGCCCGCCGAACGCGAGGAGGGCGGTTTCGTCCATGGGATCGAGCCCGCCCGCGGCGGCCTCACCTACGTCCGCTTCGACCGCGCCGGCGCCATCGACTGGAGCCGCGTCCAGCCGGGCGCCTTGCTCTGGAAGACCAAGGACCAGGAACTCGACAAGCTCCTGCACGCCTCCTGGGACCGCGAGAAGCCCAACCATCGCCGCCCGATCGCCGCCCGCGTCATCGGCCGCCCCGGCCAGCCGCTGCGCGTCGAATTCAACGACGGCGAAGGGCATGTGGTCGCCGGCGAGACCGGCGTCCCGTGCGCCGTCGCGGAGAAGCGGCCGATGGACGCCGTCTCCCTGAACGAGCAGCTTGGGCGCCTCGGGGATACCGGCTACGCGCTGGATGGCCTCGAGGCCGACCTCGAGGGCGCGCTGATCGTCCCGGTGAGCGAACTGAACCGCCTGCGCCGCGACCTCTGCGACCGCCTGACGGCCCTCCGCCGCGAGCCGCCGCGTTGGACCCTGCTGCCCTATGCCCCGGCCGCGACGACGGTCACGGCGCCGGGCCCCGAGCCGGCGGCCGAGCCCCTCATCGTCGTGGTCATCCGCGAGCCGGAGCAGCTGGAGCCGGCCCTGGCCTGGGGCGCCCGCGTCGTCTACGCCGAATTCGAGGACCCCAAGAAGTTCCGCGCCGCCGTCGCGCGCGTCCGCGCCTACGAGCAGGAAGCCGGCCGCAAGGTCGAGTTCTGGGCGATGGGCCCGCGCGTGCACAAGCAGGGCGAGGACCGCGTCACCGAGATCGTCCTCTCCTGCGACGCCGACGGCTACCTCGCCCGCAACCACGACGACCTCCGCGCCTTCGCGGGGAAGCGCCGCCGGGGTGATTTCTCCCTCAACGTCGCCAACGGCCTCGCCGCCGAATGGCTCATGGAGCAGCACGGCCTCGAAGGCCTGACCGCCTCCTACGACCTCGACGCCAGCCAGCTGGCCGCGTTGCTCCGCTCCGCGCCCCCCGCGTGGTTCGAGGTCACGATCCACCAGCACATGCCGATGTTCCATATGGAGCATTGTGTGTTCTGCGCCTTCCTCTCCCCCGGCAAGGATTACCGCGACTGCGGCCGGCCCTGCGAGAAGCACCGCGTCAAGCTGCGCGACCGCGTGGGCGCGGAGCACATCCTCAAGGCCGACGCGGGCTGCCGCAACACGCTCTTCAACGCGCGCGCGCAGACCGGCGCCGAGTACGTGGCCGACCTCCTCAAGTTGGGCGTCCGCCGCTTCCGCGTCGAGTTCGTCGACGAGGACGCCGACACCGTCACGCGCACGCTGCAGAAGTACCAGGACCTGCTCGAAGGCCGCCTGGCCGGCGTCGACCTCTGGAACGACCTCAAGGTGCTCAACCAGCTCGGCGTCACCCGCGGGACCCTGCGGGTGCGGGTCTGAGCCGGTTCACCCGAGGTTTTTCAGGCGGGGCAGGAGGCTGGTCACCCGCCGCGAGTCCGCGGCGTTGCGGACCGCCATCGCGTACGCCGTGGGGTCGCCGACGAGGATGACCTGCTTGCGCCCGCGGGTGACGGCGGTGTAGATCAGGTTCCGGGCGAGCATGATGCTGTGCTGGCGTAGGAGCGGCAGGACCACCGCGGGGAATTCCGACCCCTGCGACTTGTGGATGCTCACCGCGTACGCCAGGTGGAGGTCGCCCTGTTCGCCCCGCTCGAGCTCCACCCGGGCGCCGTCGAAGTCGATGAGCAAGGTGCCTTCCTCGTTCTGGCCGAGCACCACCCCGAAGTCGCCGTTGAAGACGAGCTTGTCGTAGTTGTTGCGGGTCTGGATCACCTTGTCCCCGGGCTGGATGCGCCCCGGCTTCGCGTCCTTGCCGCGCAGGCGGGCCTGCAGGGCCTGGTTGTAGGCCTGGATGCCGCCCGTGCCCTTGTGCATCGGTGCCAGGACCTGGATGTCGCGCAACGGGTCCAGCCGCAGGGCGCGCGGCAGCACCTCGCAGCAGAGCTTCGTCACCATCGCCACGCAGGCTTCCGGATCCTCGACCTTCACGAAATGGATGTCCTGGGCGAAATCCAGCCTGGCCGGGTCCTCGACCGGCTCCGGCGGCGCCGTCTCGGCGTGCAGGATCCCGTGCGCGACGGTGACGATGCCCGAGCGGGCGCCTTGGCGGAAGACCGTGTCGAGGCGCGTGACCGCGGCCTGGCCGGACTCGATGAGGTCGCCCAGGACGTTGCCCGCGCCGACGGACGGGAGCTGGTTGACGTCGCCGACCAGCAGCAGGTGGGCGGTCGAGGGGATCGCGCGCAGCAGGGCGGCGGCGAGCTTGGTGTCCAGCATGCTCGACTCGTCGACGATGACGAAGTCCGCGTGCAGGGGGTCGTCGGCGGTGGCGGTGAAGCCGCCCAGCGCCGGGTCGAACTTCAGCAGGCGGTGGATGGTCGAGGCCGGCAGGCGCGTGGCCTCGGTCATGCGCTTGGCGGCGCGGCCCGTCGGCGCCCCCAGGGCCATGCGGGTCCGCTTGGCCGAGAGGATGTCGCACAGGGCCCGCAGGATCGTCGTCTTGCCGGTGCCGGGGCCGCCGGTGAGCACCGCGACCTTGTGCTGCAGGGCCATCTTCACGCCGGCCGCCTGCGCCTCGGAGAAGGCGAAGCCGGCGCGGGTCTGGGCCCACTCCACCGCCTTGTCGACCTGGATGGTCGGCAGCCCGCTGGGCCCGGCGAGCAGCCGTCCCACGGAGGCGGCGATGGATTTCTCGGCGTTCTCCTGCGGCCGCAGCTGCATGAGGCGCACGCCGTTCACGTCCAGGAAACCGACCGCCTGCTCGTCGAGCAGGCGGCGCAGCCGGTCCTGCACCACGGCGCGGTCGACCTCGAGCAGCTCGGTCGCCTTCTCGAGCAGCCCTTCGTCGGGGAAGGCGCTGTGGCCCTCGCCCTCGAGTTCCTCGAGCGTGTGGAGCAGGCCGGCGTCGACGCGCTGCGGGCCCGCCGTCGGCAGGCCGAGGTTGCGCGCGATCTTGTCGGCGGTCTTGAAGCCCACGCCCTCGACCTCGCGGCAGACGCGGTAGGGCTCGGTGGTGACGACCTTCTTCGCCTCCTGTCCGTAGGCCTTGACGATGCGCAGGCAGAGCGCGTTGGTCACGCCGTAGGTCTGGAGGAAGACCATGACCTCGCGGAGCGCCTTCTGCTCCTCCCAGGCGGCCTTGATCGACTTCGCCCGGCCGGGGCCGATGCCCTCGACCTCGCGCAGGCGGCCCGACTGGTTGGAGATGATGTCGAACGTGCGCACGCCGAACTTCGCGACGATCTTGTCGGCGTACGTCTTGCCGATGCCCTTGATCAGGCCGGAGCCGAGGTACTTGCGGATGCCGTGGACGGAGGAGGGCAGGCGGGACTGGAAGGATTTCACGCGCAGCTGCGGCCCGTGCGCGGGGTGGTGCTCCCAGGAGCCGGTCGCGTCGACCGTCTCGCCGCACTGCAGGCCGGACATGTTCCCGAGGATGATGACCTTGTCGCCCGCCTCGGGCGCCAGCTCGGCGATCGTGAAGTGCGTCTCCTCGTCGAGCCACAGGATGCGCTCGACCACGCCCGAGAGGGTGACCTCGGGTCCCCGAGGTTGTTCGCGCGGAGGCGCCATGCCTTCAGCCAATCACCCCGACGCCCGGGAGCGAAGGCAAAATCACGCGAGTCCGAAGGCCTCGCGCCCCAGCTCGGTCAGGCCCGGGTGCACGGTGTCGGGCGCGTGCGGGGCCAGTTCTTCGGCGGTGTGGCTGCCGGTCGTCACGCAGTGGATGGCCGCCAGCTTGCCGTTGCGGGCCGTCGCGATGTCGAACGGGGAGTCGCCGACCATCACCGTGTGGGCGGCGTCGGCCCGCATCGACCCCAGGACGAAATGGGTGAACTCCGGCTGCGGCTTGCGCCAAGGGTGGGCGTTGGTCCCGTAGATCCCGTCGAACAGGTGGTCCAGCCCGAGGTGCTCCATGATTTTCTTGGAGTTGGCGTCGTCCTTGTTGGTGTAGACCGCGGTGCGCACCCCGCGGGCCCGCAAGGCTTCGAGCAGTTCGCGGCATCCGGGGTAGACCCGGAGGCCATGGAACATAACGGAAGGGAAGTGCTCCCGGAAGAGTCGGGTCGCCGTGGGGGCGTTCGCTTCGCCGGCCAGCTTGACCACCGTGACGTTCACCGAGCCGCCGACCGCGCGCCGGATCTGCTCCAAGGTCACGCTCGGCAAGCCCATCATCGACATCACGTCGTCGTAGCAGCGGTGGATGGCCTCGAAGTTGTCGACCAGGGTACCATCCAGGTCGAAAAGGACGGTCTGCGGGAGGGGACGGGCCATGGGAGGGCCCTAATCAGGGGGTAATGGGGGCGGTTTCCAAGTTTGGATTTGCAGGCAGGGGGCGGTACCCTAGGTTGCGCTTTCTTCCTATGATCTTCTCGACGGACCTCACCAAGCCCCTCAGCCGCGTCGGCCTGGCCATCAACCTCGTCCTGCTGACCGCCCTGTTCTACGTCGTGTCGGCCGCCTCCTACCATTACATGACGGAGACGTTGCCTCACCAAGGCGCGGCCCATCAAACGGCCGAGCTCGCCGCCCAGACCGCCGAAAAGACCTTCGAAAAGGCCAAGAAGGCCGCCAAGGGCAAGGCCTTCGACGAGCCGGCCGCCCAAGCCCAGGCCAAGGCCGCCGGCGAGGCGGAGGCCAAGAAGAAGGCCGAGGAAATCCATCACCACGCCGTCGAAGGCTGGGCTCCGTTCGCCGTCTTCCTCCTCATCCTCTCCGCGGTGTTCTTCGCGGGCTTCCTCTCCGTCGCGGTCCAGCGCCGCGCCAATGACGCCGGCCTGCTCGGCCTCTGGCTGTTCCCGAACCACCTCGGCGCCTGGCTCTTCGCCGGCTTCGTGGCCTTCTACCCGTTCCTCTCCGCCCACGGCCTGCGCAACGCCTGGACCCCGGCCTTCATCGCCGGCCTCGTGCTGCTCCTGCCGACCCTGCTCTCCGGCGAAGGTAAGGGTGAGTCCGACCACGGTCACGACCACCACTGAGCCTTCGGCTCAGGGACGGCCGACCGTGCCGAAGTCGTAGAGGGTGTGGCTGATCAGTCCGCGCTCCAAGACCGCCAGGTCGGTCTGGGCCTCGGGCGAGAAGTTCTGGCCATCGTTCCAGCGGAACCGGTAGCCCAGCGCCGTGGGTTCGAAGAGGGAGCCGTGCCGGACCAAGGCCGGGTGGCAACGTTCCATGCGGGTGGCGTCGTTCACCGTGGCCGGGTAGTTGAGGCTGTGGACGTGGAGTCCGGTCACCGGCTGGCCAACTAGGGCGTGGGCGAAACGGGCCGCATGCCGACAGGCCGCGGTCAGGTGAGGGCGGAGCGCCTCGGGGCACACCGACGAGGTGCGATGCACCTGCTCGAAGAGGGTTTGCTCCAGGTCGAGGGAGCAGGCGACCGCCGGGAGGCCCCAGGCGGCGCCTTCGGTCGCTCCCGCCAACGTGCCGGAGCTCAGGCAGAGCGGCATCGTCGCGTTGAAGCCGATGTTGATCCCCGAAATGACGACGTCGGGCTTGGCCGGCAGCAGATGCGCCAAGGCGATGTTCACGCAGTCGGAGGGGGTGCCGTCGATCGACCAAGCCTGCTCCCCGAGGCCGGGGTAGCTCGCCAGGGTGACTTCCCGGTGGCGGCTGAAGGCCCGCCCGATCCAGCTGCGCTCCCCGGCGGGGGCGGCGACCAGTACCCGGAAGCCCGCTTCGTCGCAGGCCTGGGCCAGGGCATGAAGGAAGGCGGCGTTGATGCCGTCGTCATTGGTGAGCAGGGCCGTGGGCTTCATGCGTCGACCGAGCGTGGGCGTCCGGGTCGGGCGGGCAACGCGGAAGGTTAGGATTGGAGTTCGCCGAGGCCGGCTTGGAGCTCGCGGATCAGGTCGCGCAAGCCCGCCGCCGCCTCGAAGTCCTCCTCGGCGACCGCCGTCCGCAGGTCGGACTGGGCCTTGGCCAGGCGGGCGCGCCTTTCGGTCTCGCTGGACCGGGGACGACGCCCTTGGTGGTCCAGTCCCGGTTGGAGGCGGGCGATCGTGGCCAGCGCCTCGGTCTGGTGCGCCTCGTAACAGGTCGGGCACCCGAGGCGGTGGAGTCGTTCGAAGTCGTTCCAGCGGAAGCCGCAGGTCGGGCAACGGCTGCGCCCCGTCGGATTGGGGACGACCAGCGGGACGCCGAGCGCCCACGAGGGGAGCACGCCGCCGCCGGCGGGTTGCTGGACGGTCGGGCAACCTTGGCAGCAGGCGAAGGGCGTGACCTTCCCGCCCGCGACGAGCGAGATGAAGAGGGTGCACTCTTGGGTGCACCCTTGGCAGGCGGGCGGACGCGGAACCATCGCCGGTAAGATGACCGCCCCCGCCGTCGCCCGCAAGCGCATCGCGTACCTTTTCGGTTGAAGCCGCGCTTGGGGCGGATTGCCTAGGGAGCGATGATTTCCCCTGTCCTGATGCTGGTGCTGGCCGAGACCGAGAAGGGCGCCGTCTGGTATTTCAAGCAGATGGACGCGGCGGGCATGGCCGTCGCCGCCGTGCTCGTCGTCTGCTCCCTCATCGGTTGGGGCGCGATGATCCAGAAGTGGTCCGACGTCCAGGAACTCCGCCGCCGCAACCATGCCTTCGAGCGTCGGCTCCGCGACGAGTCCTCGGTCGTCGCCCTCAATTTCCCCCGCACCTCCAACCTCGCGCCCTACGAGTTCCTCGTGGCCGAGGCCGTGTCCGCCGTGCAGCGCCATAAGGGCCGCCTGGTGCGCCAGTCCGACGTGACCCTCTGCATGGGGCACGTCGAGAACGCGGTGCAGCGCGGCGTCTCGCGCACGATGGTGAAGTACGAGGACAAGATGGTGCTCCTCAGCTCGCTCGTCTCCGGCGGCCCGTTCCTCGGCCTGCTCGGCACGGTCTGGGGCGTCATGGTCACCTTCGGCGCGCTGACCGAGAAGGCCAGCATCGCCCAGCTCGCCCCCGGCGTCTGCGGCGCGCTCGTCACCACCACGCTCGGCCTGCTGGTCGCGATCCCCGCCACCTTCGGCTACAACTACCTGCTCACCCAGGTGAAGATCATGTCGACCGAGCTCGACAACTTCGCGAGTTCGCTCGCCGACCGCGTCGAGCTCGAACTCGAGGGCGAGGCCCGTCGCAACTTCGACCAGCAGCAGGAGCGCGAGCAGCTGCGCCGCGCCGCGGCCGCCGCCCAACCCGCCGCGAGCCCCGGTTGGGAGGACGCGCGCTGACCCGCATGGCCCGCTCCTTCTCCAAACCCGGTCGGTTGCACGTGATGAACGAGCTGAACGTCACGCCGATGCTCGACCTGTGCTTCTGCCTGCTGATCATCTTCATGATCGCCACGCCCGTGCTCGAGCAGACCACCGCCGTGAACCTGCCCAAGGCCGACAAGGGCGCGGGCAAGGCGATCGACACCAAGGTCCAGTACCGCGTCGTCTCGCTCTCGGCCAAGGGCGAGTACGCCGTGGGCAACAAGCCGGTCACCAAGGCGCAGCTCGAGGCCGAGTTCGCCGCCATCGCCGCGCTGCCCGAGGCGGAGCAGCCCATCGTGCGCATCCGCGGCGACGGCGCCCAGGTCTACCAGAACATCATCGACCTGCTTTCGTTGGCCAAGACCAAGGGCCTGACCAAGGTCGGCCTCGATTCGGAGACGCGCTGAGATGTCGGGAGAGAGCAAAGGCTTGGTCGGTTCCCTCGCGGTCCATGCGGGCATCCTCGCCGTGCTCGTCGGCGCCTCCTGGTACGCCTCCCGGCAGACGGGCGAAAACCTCGAGGCCGTCGACCCGCTCATCGTGACCCTCGATGGCATCCCCGGGAAGAAGCCCGGCCAGATCGGCAAGGCCCCAGGCGTCGCCCAAGGCGATGAGCGCGGCGTGGCGGGCGGCATTCCGCGCATCCGCCTGAAGAAGCTCGATGTCGAGAAGATCGAGCAGGACCGCCAGAAGGCGCTCGAGCAGGCCCACCAGGGCGCGGCGACGTCGGCCAAGACCGAGCCGCGGGTGACCTCCAAGACGGCCCCCGGTGGCTCGACCAAGCTCTCGCTGGAGGCCTTCAACAAGTCCAATCCGGGCCGCAGCGGCGGAGCGTCGAGCGGCAAGGTCGGCTCGATCGGCGGGACCAAGGTCGCCCTCGGACGCAACTATGGGACGGGCGAGAACGGCGGCGAGGGCGGCTCGGCCTCCGAACGCCAACTCTACGCCGGCGAGGTCAAGGCGCGCTTCCAGACGGCTTGGACGGACCTGCTCGCCGCCGAGGGCGCGACCCTCGAGTCCGCCGGCAGCTGCGGCGTCTCCCTGCGCGTCGACGCGGCGGGCGGCGTTGCTTTCTCGGGTTGGCTGACGGCCCCGCGCGACGCCCGCTTCGGCCAGTTGGTCAAGCAGGCGGTGGCCAGGATCGGCAACTGCGGCAAGCCGCCGGGCGGCAAGGGCTTCGTGATCGACTTCCCGAAGGTCGGCGCCTCCGAAGGCTGAGCCGCGCTCAGTCGCGGACTTCGAGGACGAGCTGGACCTCGACGGAGACGCCGAGGGGCAGGCCGTTGACCGAGACCGCGGCGCGGGCGTGCTTGCCGGCGTCGCCGAAGACCTGCAGCAGGAATTCCGAGGCGCCATTGAGCACCTTGGGGCTGTCGCTGAAACCGTCGACGCCATTGACGAAGCCGTTCACCATCACGACGCGGACGACCTTGTCGAGGGAGCCGAGGGCGACCTTGGCGTTCGCGAGGGCGTTGAGGGCGCAGAGTTGCGCGGCCTCGGCGGCCTGGGTCAGGTCGACCTCGCGGCCGACCTTGCCGAGCGAAGCGACCTTGCCGTCCTTCATCGGCAGGGTGCCCGCGAGGTAGAGGAGATTGCCGGTGCGCACGGCCGGGACGTAGGCGCCGGCGGCGGCGGGCGGCGTGGGCAGGGTGAGGCCGAGTTCGGCGAGGCGGGCTTCGGGGCTGGTCATGGGAATCAGAGCCAATACTTGGGCCAGGGGGCCGCGCGGCGCAAGTTATGATAGACCAGGGCGACCCCCACGATCAGGGCGGCGCCGGCCAACGTGGGGCAGAGCAGGAAAGACCACGGGGCTTGGTCCAGGGCGAAGACGATGAGCGGGTTGGAACAGGCGGGTGGGTGGACGCTCCGGGTGGCCTTCATGAGGCAGATGGCGAGGCCGACCGCGAGCGCGGGCGCCCACCATTGACCGGGGAAGAGGTTCGCCGCGGCCAGCCCGCCGGCGCTGCCGATCAGGTGTCCCAGCAGCACGTTGCGGGGCTGGGCGAACGGCGAATCCGGGAAGGCGAAGACGATGAGCGCGCTGGCGGCGAAGGAACCCAGGAGGAGCCGCACCCCGAGTTGGTGCGTGAGGAAGGCCAGCGCGGCCACCACGGCCGTCGCGACGAGGGCGGTGGCCAGGATCTCCGGCCAAGCGGGCCGGGGCGGCGGGGCTTCGCCCGCGCCGCGCATCTTCCGGAGCAGTTCCACGCGGGCTTACTTGCCCTGGGACTTCTTGAGGCCTTCGATCAGCTCGATGACGAGCTCGCGGCTGCGGCCCTTGACTTCGCGGGCCAGGGTGCCGTCCGACGAGCCGACCGCCTTCTTGGTCTGGGCGTAGGTCGTCGCCAGCACCGCCTCGCGGTTGCGGGTGATGGTGGCGTTGTCCCGGATGGTGAGGTTGACGATGGCTTCGTAGCGGCCAAGGCCGCGCTCGAACTTGACCTCGATGGTCAGGAGCGGCGTGGCGGTCTCGACGTTGCCGCCGACGAACTCCTTGGGGACGATGCCGCTGCGGCGCATCTCCAGTTCGATCGCATCGCGGATCTCGCTGCGCAGGTCGGCGTCCTCGGGGCGCGTCTCGGACGTGACGACGTCGATGAAGAAGTAGGAGATGCCGCGGAGCTTGGCGAAGGTGCGGTCCTCGGCGACCTTGCCGGTCTTCGGGTCCTCCTGGGCGCGGAGGACGGGCAGGGCGAGGAGGCAGGCCAAGGCGAGGAGGAGGGGGCGCATGGAAGTGGGGCGGATAGTGGAGGTTCCGTCGGGGGCTTCAATCCCCTTTCGCCGGGCGGAGGCGCACGGCGTTGAGCGGGTGCTGGTCGATCAAGGTCGGGTACCAGCCCGTGACCTCCGGGCGGATCAGGAACTTGTTCTTGTTGAAGGCCACCGGCAGGATCGGGGCGCCGTCGACCAGCCGCTGCTCCGCCTGCTGGAAGTAGCCGAAGCGCTTGGCCGGGTCGGACTCGCGGGCGGCCGCGCCGATGAGGCGGTCGTACTCCGGGTCGCTCCAGTTGCACTGGTTCAGCTCGTTGCCGGTGATGAACATCTCGAGGAAGGTGTTCGGGTCGTTGTAGTCGCCCGTCCAGGCGGAGCGCGCCAACTGGTATTCCCCCTTGTGCAGGGAACTGAGGTACACCTTCCACTCCTGGTTCTTGAGTTCGACCTCGATCCCGAGTTCGCGGCGCCACGTCTCCTGGTAGACCTCGGCCGCCTTCTGCGAGCCTTCGGAGGTATTGTAGAGGTATTCGAGTTTGGGCAGGCCCTGGCCTCCCGGGTAACCCGCGGCGGCGAGCAGGCGGCGGGCCTCCGCGCGGTCCTCCCGCCAGCGGGCTTGGGCGACGAACCCGCCGGTGCCGGGCGGGGTGAAATGGAGGGCGGGCGATTCGCCGGCGCGGAGCACCTTCTCGACGATCTGCTGGCGGTCGATGACCATGCCCAGCGCGCGGCGGACGCGGACGTCGGCGAGGGCCTTGCGGGCCGCTTCGTTGCCCTTGATGTCGCAGTTCACGCGGATGAACGAGGTCGAGAGGTAGGGGTCGAGCCGCAGTTCCTTCGACCCGGCCGCGCGGAGTTTGACGACCTTCGGCGGGGGCACCGAGCCGGTGATGTGCAGCTCGCCGCCGCGGAAGGCGCGCTCCTCGGCGAAGAGCTCGGTGATCGCGCGGAACTCCACGGCCTGCAGGCCGACGTTGGCGGCGTCCCAGTAGCCGGGGTTGCGGCGCACGACGATGCGCCGGGCGACTTCCCACGTCTCGAGCGTGAAGGCGCCGTTGCCGACCAGCGAGCCGGGGCGCGTCCACGGGGTGTTGAGGGTGTCGATCTTCCCGAACTTGAGGATGGTGGCCGGGTGGACGGGTAGCCAGCTGTGGTGGCAGATCAACCCGAGGAAGTAGGGCACCGGATGGTCCAGTTCGATGATGAGCGTCCGGTCGTCGGGCGCGCGGAAACCGACCTGCGCGAAGTCCCGCAGCTTGCCTTCATTGAAGGCCTTGGCGCCCCGGACGCAGTGCAGCATCGAGGCGTATTCGGAGCCGAAGGTCGGCCGCAGCATCCGTTCGTAGCTGAAGAGGAAGTCCCGCGCGGTCACCGGGTCCCCGTTGGACCAGCGCGCCGCGGGCCGGATCCGGAAGGTCCAGGTGCGGCCATCGGCCGAGTTCGTCCAACTCTCGGCCGCGCCGGGAATCGGGCTCAGGTCGTCGGCCTTGTAGTTCACCAGGCCCTCGAAGAGGGCGTAGACGATGCGGGACTCCAGGAGGCCGGTGACTTCCTGCGGGTCCAGCCCGGAAGGTTCGGCGGCGTTGTTGATGATCAGGTAGCCCTCGCGGGCCCGCCGGGCGGCGGTATCCTCCTTGGGTCCGCAGCCGACGAAGGCCAACGTCAGGCAGAGCAGGGCGGGCACGAGGCATCGCGGGGTTCGGCGCATGGCCGGAGATTAGGCGGGGCGGACGGCGGAGCGCAAGCGGTCCGTCGGGTCCCGCGGACGTCTGTCGTCTTTACTCACCCGGGGGGCGGGCTAGAAACGGCGCATGCCCCGCCTCACGCGCCGCGACCTCGCCGTCGCCTCCCTGACCTTGGTCATCGCCTTCGCCCTGCTGGGCGCCACCACCTTCGTGCCGGTCAAGCCGACGCTCGAGCTCACCCCCTCCAAGAACCCGGCGCTCACCTCGGCGGCCTTCGATTGGGAGAAACTGACGGTCAAGCCGACCAAGGTCGGCGCCGTGCGCAAGGTCTGCCAAGGGCCCACGCCGACCTTGGATGAACTGGAGATCCATATCACCACGTTGAACCCGGGCGAGTCCGCCCACGCCCCGCATGCGCACGCGGACGAGGAGCTGCTGATCGTCAAGGAGGGGAAGGTCGAGGCGCTCGTGAACGGCGAGTGGGTCAAGCTCGGGGCCGGCTCGATCATCTTCCAGGCGTCCTGCATCGATCACGCCATCCGCAATGCCGGCGACGCGCCCGCGACCTACCACGTCATCAAGTGGAATTCGCCCGGCATGCTCCGCCAGCTGGCCGAGGCCAAGGCCGCCGCGAAGGCGTCGCCGGCCGCGAAGTAGTTCCCCGGCCAAAGAAAAGGGCGACCCTGCGGGTCGCCCTCGGGAGGGATGGCTTGCGAAATCAGATGGCGGCCGAACCGCGCTCGCCGGTGCGGATGCGGATCACGTCGGTGAGGCCCAGGACGAAGATCTTGCCGTCGCCGATCTTGCCGGTGTGGGCGGCCTTGGAGATGGTGGCGACGGCCTTCTCGACCTGTTCGTCGGCCACGGCGGCCTCGATCTTCACCTTGGGGAGGAAGTCGACGGTGTACTCGGAACCGCGGTAGATTTCGGTGTGACCCTTCTGGCGGCCGAAGCCCTTGACTTCGGTGACGGTCATGCCCTCGATGCCGATTTCGGCGAGGGCATCCTTCACTTCCTCAAGTTTGAAGGGTTTGATGATGGCGACGACGAGCTTCATGGTGG
>Ga0255083_1000098_pt1 | contig 20247 bp, 16 predicted proteins | sample Colum_Colum_RepC_FD_188460 | JGI IMG/M metagenome (GOLD analysis project Ga0255083, IMG submission 188460) | Freshwater microbial communities from Columbia River, Oregon, United States - Colum_Colum_RepC_8h | ecosystem: Environmental > Aquatic > Freshwater > River | place: USA: Oregon...
ATGCAAGAGAACACGTGGTGGTCGTGGGCGTGAACATCGAGGTTCCACCCGCTGGGATGTTCATGCCACCGGTCGGCAAGCCGCCAGTGGGCACAGACCCACTTGTCGGCATCTGCGTGCCCCCACTTGTTGGCATTGACGGCATGGCGGTTCCGCCCGTTGGCGCTGACGGTGTCGGAGTGCCACCCGTCGATGGCATGCTCGGCATCTGCGTGCCGCTGCCACCTTGAACAAGTGACGCACATTGTTGCTGCAACGTGGGGCTCGCCATGATTTGCTGCGCGATTGACGGCGTCGTCGAAATCTGCTGCAACGTATAGGGGCACGCAAGAGCAACGTGGGCACCACCAGCGATTGCAAAACCCGATGCCAACACGGCTCCGGTGACGAATTTACGAATGAACATGGAATTTCCCCTAGTGAATGTCGAACTGAGGTGGGCTGTCACGCAAAGTGATACCCCGTATTGGGTACAAGCCTAATCGGGACGAGTTGGCTTGTACACCCGAACCGACACTGGCTGGCGAGAGAGGCCGAACGACAAGAATGGAGCAATGAGCACACGCCCCCTCCTTTCTGTCGGTCTCCCCAACTTTGGTCCGTGGATGCCTGGCGGGGACTGGCGCCGCTTCCTCGACTTTGGACCGATGGTCGAAGACGCCGGCCTTGACCGCGTGGTGGTGGTTGACCACGTGGTGATGAGTAACAACACCCACGAATACCGCTGGGGCAAATTCCCGACCCCACCCGATGCACAGTGGCCCGAACCGTTGACTTTGCTCTCTGGTATCGCCGCACGCACTTCGCGTATTCGTCTTGGTACTGGCGTCGTGTTGCCGTCGCTACGCGGAGCGACATTGTTCGCAAAGACGACCGCGACCCTCGACGTGATGTGTAATGGTCGCCTCGATCTTGGTGTGGGCATCGGATGGCAACGCGAAGAATACGACGCAGCGGGTCTTGATTGGGACAAGCGTGGTCGCATCTTCACCGACGTGATGGGAGCTGTCGTCGAGTTGTGGAACAACACACCCGCTAGCTACCACTCACCCACCGTGAACTTCGATGACATCTACGTGGTGCCGAAGCCCGTACAGCCAGGCGGTGTTCCGTTGTGGTTTGCCGGAACATTCACCCCCACCAGCTTGTCACGCATGGCGCGTTGGGCAAGCGGATGGATTCCGATCATGGGCGAGTCAATCGATGGTGTACGCGAAGGCGCGCGCACGGTCAAAGAGGCGATGGCGGCTCGTGGTCGCGACCCAGAACAACTTCGTGTGCAGGGCCCACTGCCGCTCATGCGCAATGACGATGGAAGTTTTGACCTAGCGAAGTCGATGGAGCACGTGCCGGCGCTGGTCGATGCAGGCGCGACTGCCATTCACTTGCCACTTCACATGTTCGCCAAGACAATGGAAGAAGCACCAAGTGTGCTCGCCGACATCAAGCGACGCTTCGACGCGTCGTTCTAGGTGAGGCGTCATTGTGAGTGAACACCGACTCAGTGATCGCTACGAACTTCGACGGCTCATCGAGGATTACGCCCACTTCGTCGATTCTCGCGACTTCACCGCAGTTGCAGATTTATTCGTACCAAGCGGCGTTTTGAGTGGATTCGACGGAGATGTGGTGAGGTACGTACGTAACGGTCGTGACGAGATCATCGCTGCGATGCAGGGTCTCACACGATACGAATTGACTAGTCACATGCTTGGCCAGCAGCGAATCGACTTCGATGCCAACGACAGCGACGCGGCTGTCGGTGAGACGTATTGCAATGCGCAACATATCTACACCGACAACCGTGACACTGACTCGACACCATCTCAGAGAAGGAACAAGGTGATGTCGATTCGCTATCACGATCGCTATGTGCGTCGTGAAGGTCGTTGGTTCTTCGCCGAACGGAGATTGTCCTTCGACTTCACCGAAACTCGAGACGTGGACCCAGCGCCTGGCAAGTAAGCACTCATCGTGCCGAGGCTGCCTTCACCACTTTCACCTCAACGGGCATCGTGAACCGCGAACCATTGCGCGCCACTGACAACAACACGACTTTGCAAATTCCTGCACGCAGTCCCTTTAAGGCAAACGCCACCGTGGTGCACGCACGCTGACCTTTTGGCACAAGCATGGTTGCTGATGCGATACGCGACCCTTTGTACGTAAAACCGACTCGACGCGCGATCTCGCGACCGGCGAGGAACCCGCCGATGCGTAGACGCAACACCTTTGCTTTCGGTGTGACCACCTGTGGTGCAACTGCTGGGGTGTTCACAGAAGCTCCGGCCTGCGATGTCGACGACTGATCTGACAACAAACTCGGCGAACTCGACACATCGGTCGCCGGGGATGTCAACGGCACTTCGACGACGGGAGACGGTTGCACCGGTGTTGGTTCGTTGACGACAGGTGCACGTTGAACGGGTGATTGTGGTGGAAGTTGCTGCGCGCCGACAACATCGAGTGCGCGCACCGGAGGCTGTGCGGGCGATGAATTGCCATCCCCCAGTTGCCCAGCGTCATTTGCACCCCAGCAGGTGACAGACCCAGAACGCAACATCGCACACGAGTGGTTTGCACCAACAGACAGCGCTTGTACGCCGTCACCAAGTGTGGCATTTCCTGGGGTCGACGTGTTCACCGCCGTCGCCCACGTGACTGACAACTGGTCGACTGCTGCTGCTTGACGAAGGTCATTGCGACCAAAGCAGTACGCCTTGTCATCACTACCGATGAAACAGAAGTGCTCGCTTGCATCGATTGGGCCGCGCACAGTCACTCCGCGAGGCATCACCACCAGTCGTGGAAACGCTGTCTCACTAAGTTGACCATCGCCCAACCCACCGTAGGGGTTCGTACCGAAGCAATAGGCCTGAGCAGCAATGTTCAGCGTGCATGTGGCAGACCAACCGGCAGCGACAGAGACGAGTTTGTCGGTGCCAGCGTCGGAGTTGATCTTGAATGGTGTCACCGAACGAACAAAGTCGAATGTGCCGAGGCGACTTCCGGCGCCAGAACCCCAGCACCACAATTCACCCGCTGTATCAACCGCGCACGTGTGTCGCGCACCCGCCGACACGTGTGCGACTTGCTCGCCGTTCGGGAACAACACCGCTTTTGGTAGGTAACGAGCCACTCGATCACCGACGCCCAATTCACCTTCAGCATTACGGCCCCAACAGAACAGATCTCCAACAGACGTGAGTGCACAGGTGGTGAAGTCACGGGCGGTGAGCTGCACCACTGATGACAACGTTTCAAGGCGGACGGGTGTGTGAGTTGAAAATCCGTTAGTACCTAGCTGACCCCAACCGTTATCGCCCCAGCACCACACTTCGCCAGCCGTCGTCAGTGCGCAGGTGTGTCGCATTGCCGCCACCACCTGCGTGATGTTGGTGATGTCGAGCACTGCGCGCGCTGTCGCCGACGAGTCAAAGTCACCGGTGCCCAATTGCCCGAATAGGTTGTCGCCCCAGCACTTCACCGTGCGCTCGGCTGTCACTGCACACGAGTGCTGATGACCCGTTGCAACAGCACCAGTCACCGACATAAGTGGCATCGCATCGGCGGTTGCTCGTGCCGGTGACGTTGTTGCAAGTGCCATCGCCGCCACCGCCAGCAGTGTGCCCACCATCACGTTTCGTGTCTTCATTGTCCTTCTGCCTTCCCCGGCAGGGGCCACCCCGCCGTCAGAAGTACAGAGCCAGAGACCCTTCTTTACTGGACACTTTTTGGTCGGCACATTCGCCAGAGGCTGGCAAGCGGTCGGTCAGGCGCAGGCTGACGAGGACAACACCCGCGTGAGTGACCCTTGGGCGCCTTTCGTGTCCTTGGCGTAATACACCACTGTCACCTTTGGCGACAGTGTGGCCACCGTGCCGAAGTACCGACTGGTCGAGCCGGTCTTCGACGCGTCAACAGCGAACACTGGGTTCGAGCTGCTCTCGCGCACTGAGTTCTTCAAGATCGCATCACCATTGGGGTCGACCACATCGAGCATCACGAAGTAACCCTTGCCATCCCACTTGCATGAGAACTGTGCAATCACTGGCGGTGCATTCGTTGCTGCAGTCGTGGTGGTGACAAAGATCGGCTTCGTGTTGGCGGTTGGAACAGTGACCTTCACTGTCGGCGCTGCAGTCGTAGCAGTGGTCGTTACCGGTAGTTGCGCTTGTTGTGCAGTCCCAACTGCGGTGCTGACTGGTGCATTCGAGACTGGTGCTGTCGTCGCCATCGGTGTGGTCACCATGGGTGCCGGTGTGACAACCGATGCCGCCGTCGCCACAGTTGTGCGCGTGGGTTGAGTGTTCACCACAGTTGTTTCAGGTGCACGCGTCACATTGGTGACTGGTGACTGAGTATTCGCAGCGATATCGGTGGCACCCGTCGAGGTGGTGTTAGCGACCGTCACCTTCGTTGTGTCGATGGTGGCCGCAACGCTGTCGAGCGTTGCCACGTCTGCCGACGGCGCGACACTGCGATTCGCACCGACTGTGAGTACAGCACCGAGGACAAGTACAGCTGCAGCCGCAGAACCGACGACAACCCTCTTGTTTCCGAACAGGCGACCGCGCGGAGCAGGCGACGGCTGCACCACCGCACCTCGGGCGGCCGAGGCAAGAACTCGTTCGCGAATCGTGGCCGGTGCAAGAAGGAACGGTGCTGCAAGCACTGCACCACCTGGGGCTAGCAGAACCGCGCGTTTCTTCTCACACTCTGCACAGTCGTCGACATGGCGCGCGATGCGCTTGCGCCATAGCGGAGAGAACTTGCCGTCCCAATCGGTGAGTACGTCAGCAAGCTCAGCACAGTCGCGGCTTCCCTGACGGGCAACCAACAACGCCCCAGCAGAACGACTGATGCGCTCGCGAACACGTTGCACCAGCTTGTGTGCATTGGCAAGCGACACATCGAGTGCGGTCGCAATTTCTTCACCACTCAAACCCTGCCGAGCGAACAAATGGAAGACTTCGAGCTCGCGCTCGGTGAGCCCAGCGGCTGCTTCATCGACAACACGCGCGAGTTCGCGCCGGTCGAAGTCGCCAGCGAAATCTGGATCAGAACTTGCTTCAGGGATGTCGTCGGTGGGAACTGCACGCGAACGTGCCCGTGCCTTCGCGCGAACTTCATTACGTGCAATGGCGTACACCCATGCCCGGAACTTGCTGTCATCGCGAAGTTGACCGATGCGCGAGTTCACGATGAGCACCGTGTCGTGCACCACGTCGGCTGCAAGCGCCGAGTCGCGCAATTGCCGACGCGCGAAGTCATACAACTTGTCGGCGTACATGTCGTAGAACGCCGACAGCCCCTTCGGGTCACCGGCGCGTAGCGCCTCGACGAAAGACTGATCGTCCATGCGACCTCCGATGCTACGGGACACGCTTTTATATGGTTCTTCACCACCCCTAAGGAGTCATGAACCAGTCAAAAGTGGACACTTACCGCTGAATAATCTGTCGCCGATCAGAGCGGTTTGCGGGCCTTGCATTGCACGACAGCGGCCCAACCGGTGTGCAGCGTGCCCTCAATGACATCACGTTCAATTTCGTGAAGTATCTCGAATTGAAGCCCGACGAGTTCCTCACGAAAGTCCTCGACCGTCACGAGTAGACGTTCATCGCGTGGACCACCGGTGCCATGAGTCAACTGACGAGGTGAATAGGCCTCGATGACCAACACTCCACCAGGCGCGAGCGCATCCACAGCCTGCCGATGAAGTCGTCGACGAAGATCGGGGTCGGTGTGCGCAAAGATCGAGATGATTGTGTCGTAGCGACCATCGGCGAGCTTCAAGTCTTCGAGGAAGCCACGTTGTGCTGCGACCTGAACACCGCGTGACTCGGCAAGCTCGAGTGTCTTTGCGACTCCACGATCGGACGCATCAATCGACGCGACCTCCCCACCGCGCTCGGCGAGCCAGACAGCGTTTCGACCCTCGCCCTCACCGAGCGAGAACGCCCGACCGATGTTCTCGCCAGCTAGTGCTTCAACGAGGAAATCATTCGGATCTGTGCCGTATGTGTAGTCATCACCTGCGTAGCGACTATTCCAGAATTGTTGTGCGTCGCTCACGATGCTTTTCTGCAGGGTTGACCGCGAAGCGAACACGTTGGCAACGATGCAGGAACTTGAACGCCTGTAACCACTGGGAACACGAACGAGCTCGGGTGCACCGCGTTGCGCCCTATCGACACGGTCTCGCCGTTAGCGATGGTGCGGAATTCCCACTCGGCGCGATTGCCACCAGGTGCATCAACCGACACGCGAATCTTTGAACCTTTGCGGAATGCATGCGCCATCGGGAAAATCTCGACGCGGGCAAGTTCCACCACACCTGGTTCAAGTTTCTGCGCGTCCGATTCGAGATGGCGATGTACCGGCAACAACTCGGTGCTCGCAGCCTCATCAACTGCTCGATGCGATGCACGCAACCATCCGCTCTGCACATACACCTCGTTACCGTCCGGTCGCACTTCCGACACTGTCACTTCAAGATCTGTGTCGGGTGCGGTGCTGCTGATCCACACGTCTGCAGATGAGCTGCCGATCACCACCGTGTCTTCGAGCAATGCATCGGTGGTGTACACCACGGCGGTACCAGGCGCATTTGCGTCCCACTCCCATTTCACACTCGCTTTCCAGATGTCACCACGGTCACCTGCAAGGAACGTTGTGTCGGTCGCCGTCGGATCAGCGCGATAGTCATCACTTCCGTCGCTGACGGTCGGTTCGGTCGCACTGAGGCGACCGCCTTCTGCGGCATACAGCCGAAGTGGCTTGGCACTTGGTATGGGCCATGCATCGAACGAACTGATCCAACGTGGTGATGCCGCACCAGGTGCGACCCCGTCGGCGGCGCCCTCTTCGAACAAGACGTTCACTTTTGGACCAGCTTCGTAGGCGGCAAGCGCCTCCTCATACGTCATACCCCTGAATCGATCGGCACCCAGGTCGGCTCCGGGAACACCGACAATTGCGGCCGAGACCAATGCGGACGTGATCTTGGTCGGGGTCAATGACGGCACCTTGCGAGCGACGTACAAGTCGAGGAACTCGGACATGCGCGGCAAGATGCCGGTACTGATGAGTGACTCAGTGTGAAGACCGTTGGTGAGATACGCATACACGTGTGGTGCCAACGTGAACTGATCGAGCATGGTCGCAAAGCGACCACCCGTTTGTTCGTCTTGCCATGCACCTGCGATGAACACCGGAACATTGATGCGGCCAACGAATGCGCGTGGGTTGATCTCTGCGCCAAGTTCTTCTGAGTAATACGGGTTGTCCTCGATCTCTTTCAAAAGATCCGGGTTCTGGCCACGAATCTTCTGGTTGTCGGCACACGTCGTGTCACCAGTGTCGATCTGCTTCTGTTCCCAGCCTTGACCGAGCGGCTTTGACTGCTCGACTCGCTCGCTCGTCCACTTGACTGCGAACCCAGTGTTCAGAATGCCGCCCGGGTACAGCGTGGCGCGATATGAATCGTCAAGAACCGACAGCGGCGTGATGGCAGCAAGGCTCGGGGGCTGAGTGGACGCTGCAAACAATTGGCTGATGCCGGGATACGACACGCCCACCATGCCAACTTTGTTGAACTTCACCCATGATTGAGCGGCGACAGCTTCGATGATGTCGTATGCATCGAGCCGTTGCATCAACTCGAAGAACCTGAATGATCCGCCCGAGCATCCGGTGCCGCGCATGTTGGCGCCAACGTAGGCATAACCCAATGAGTTGTACAACTGACCTGAAGTGGAATTCGACGGATCACTTGGGCTGTATCCGGAGTATTCAATGACGGTCGGGTATGGACCACCCGACACGGGGCCGGGCAACGACACATTGATCGACAACGTCGTTCCGTCTCGGGTGGTGACGTAACCAAAGCCGGGCGCCGCCAGATTTTGAGACGAGTAGAACGACGGCTCTGGCGTCTCGGTCTCATCTTTCACAATGACAGCATCAGAGACCAACTTTGCAGAGCCGTCGGCAAGCACTGTGTACGAGCCAGCATCAACACGACGGAACAACGCGACGCCTTCTGCATCGACGACAGCTGTCTGCAGCACATCTTCAGTGCCTTCAGGCGCAAGCGACAAGGAGTCTCCTGGGACTGCGTCTGTGACAAGAACCTGCTCCCACCCCGAGCTGACCTTGAAAGTGGCTTTGCCCCGCTCGTCTCCCCCGCCACATGACGTGACTGTTGCAGCGAGCGCGAGAGCAATGACGACGAAGGAAGTACGAGTCCGTTTCACCCCACGAGTCTCGCAGAGAATTAGCGGATGAGCGTCACAGTGAATGTGGTGGTCATGCGCGGAAAGGTCTTGTACTTGGCGATGGTGACCCGCACGACGCACGTACCCGTGGTCGACGGAGTCACGAGGGACGAACGTGAAATTCGGCATTTACCGGACGTCACCTTGTAGGTACGCGCCCCACGCGACACGCTGGACACGAACTTGGTCAATGCTGCCGTTGCCTTCACCTTCATCGCGTTGGCTCGGATTGTGATGCCAATAAGTGTTCGAGACAGCTGAATGACCGTCGTGGATTTCGCCTCACCTCGGAATGTCTCGATCTTCGGTGTCGCAAAACTGCCGTTCTTGAGACCAGTAAAGGTGCACGTAGTAGTTGCACTAGTACATGTCTTTCCTGTTTCACCAAGAGTCACCACATACAAATAATCCGTGGTTGCAGTCGAAGCCGGAACCCACGACACCTTGAGGGTGCCATTGCCCGCCAACACTGTCGCTGACACCGGAACATCGGGTGGCGCAACTGTTGTCGTCGGCGCAATCGTTGTCGTAGTTGATGTGGTGGTGTCTGGAACAGCCGTGACGTTCACAGGGTTCACTCCCGCTGGTTCTGCTGGCATCGAAGCAATGACGCCGACGACATATTCGCCGGACACTGTCGGACCAGATCCGACAAAGGACACGTTCAGTGGTTGACTGTCACCGGCGCTGTTCTGAGCTTTCACTGATGCGGTGTAGTTGGTTCCGTTGGTGATACCACTCGCCGTGCACGAAAGGGTTGGTGCCGTGTAGGTGCACGCACCAACACCGGCAGAAGGTGTGAAGGTAATCGCATACGCGCTCGGAACAGCACCGTTGCTGTACTCAGGTGCAGCCCACGTGACGGTGGCATTGCCTCCCGTATTCGACACTGAAATGGACTTCGGTGGACATGTGCGTCCGACGTCATTCCCGATGTGCAACATACGGTTCGGGGTCTGCTTCGTGCGTGATGTGTTGTAGTACGCCACTTCGCAATATGTGGCGTTGTTACGAATTGACTCCCAGATAGGTGTGGTCGAAGTGGGTGGCGCACCGTTAGTGGCGACATAACGCTGCAGATAGATCGCTGCGACACCAGCCACAAATGGTGCTGCCATCGAAGTTCCGGACATCACTTTGAACCCGCTGTCCGATGCGAAGTCTGCTGAACGAATGGAGCCACCCGGCGAGAAAATGTCGACACATTCGCCATAGTTCGACCACGACGTCTCTGTGAGTTGACCAGATGAGTTCCACACTGCCCCGACAGAAATGGTGCCTGCAGTTGCCGCGGGAACGTACCCGCAGGCCTCGACACCTGAGTTGCCAGAAGCAGCGACACCAACGACACCATCGTTCATGAGGTTCTTCACCGCCGTATCAAGTGCGGCGAGGCTTGAAGCACTGATGCTGCTGATGGCAACACCGAGGCTCATGTTTCCAACTGCCGGACGACTCGACGGATGATGCGACACGGCCCAATTGAGCCCCGAGATGATGTCGCTCAGAAAACCACTCCCTGTCGACCCGAGAACTTGCACTGGAATGATTCGAGCATTCTTCGCAACGCCAGAGTTCGTGCCTCCGACGATTCCAGCGACGTGCGTGCCGTGTCCGTTCTGGTCTTCGCCTGCTGAAGTGGCGTATCGCGAGGCATAACAACCGACAGAAGTAGCAACCGCGGTACTCGAGCAGACGTCCCACGCGCCAGTGGCGAGACCAAGACGGGTGAATTCGCTGTGTGACTTTCGAATACCGGTGTCGAACACGTATGTATCGACACCACTTCCATCTTCCACATAGTCATATGTCTGATCACCGATGAAGGTGCGGTCGTCGAGTACGTCGAGGCCCCATTGGCCGGACTGCGACAGCCCTGTTTGTGTTGTCGCCACGCTAAGCACGGCGTCTTCAGCGACATAAGCGACAGCGGGATCGTCACTGAGCGCCTCGATCTGTTCTTCCGTGAATTCGGCGACAAAACCGTCGATGGCATCGTTGAACACGGCTGATACTCCGACGACATGAGGTGAGCGGGCTGCAATCGACGATGCCAATTGCCCCTCGCGTACGACCACGATGTACCGGCCAGCTTCAAGATCTGGTGCGCCTGGCTCTGCATCAGCGCTGACCGCGCTGTGACCCACCATCACCGACGACACGACGCACGCCATCACCATGTGCACCAGGGTCCGACGACGTCTCACCCTTCAAGGATACGGAACCCCTGTCGGCAAGACCGGTCGGGCCACGCAACTAGCCTCACGCCATGACCGACGCCACAAGTCCTCTTGCCCGTCTTGCGAAACCACGGGCCCTGGCCGTCGTTGCGGCCGTGTACACGCTTCTCATCTTTGTGGCTATCGCTACGTTTCCGATGTTCGATGATGTTCATCCACTGTGGGCCACTCTCATCGTTGACTTCATTACTACGGCAATCATCTTCGCTCTTTCGTGCGCGTTGAGAAATGGAAGCCTCTACGACGCCTACTGGAGCACTGCGCCAATTCTTCTTGGCTGGGGTTTTGCAGTGCGCGGTACAGATGTGCCCGGGGAACGAGTGGCCATCGCACTCATCGCTGTCAGCATCTGGGGCCTGCGACTCACATCGAACTGGGCGCGAGGGTGGCCGGGCTTCGATCACGAAGATTGGCGCTATGTGCAGATGCGCAAAGACACCGGCATGTCATGGTTCATGAACAATCTCACTGTCGTGCATGTTTTCCCAACACTGCAAGTGTGGACAGGCAGCATCAGCTTGTACGCCGCACTCACATTGGGAACACGCGATTTCAATGTTCTCGACATCACCGGTGCAGCAGTCATCGTCGGTGGTGCAATTATCTCTCTCATCGCAGATGAGCAATTGCGGACACATCGTCGATCGAGCACTGGCCCATGCCGCTCAGGCTTATGGTCGCTTGCCCGACACCCGAACTACTTCGGTGAGCTGTGTGCTTGGTGGGGCATGTGGATCATCGGTATTGCTGGACATCCGGCGGCATGGTGGTGGACGCTCGTTGGACCAGTCCTGATGACCGTGTTGTTGCGCACAGCATCAGTGCCCATTATGGACAAGCGGTCGCTTGAACGTCGTCCGGGCTACGACGTGCTGATGAAAGAACTGCCGGCAATCTTGCCGATTGGTCGCAGATTGCGCTGACTAGATCTGCACGCCCTGCATGCGTGCAGCATTCACCGTGTTCTCCATGAGACACGCCACGGTCATGAGACCGGTTCCACCTGGCATCGGCGTCACCGCCGATGCAACGCCGAGAACTGCGTCGAAGTCGACGTCTCCCACGATGCCCTTTTCTGTGCGAGAAATTCCGACATCAATAACGACCGCACCAGGTGCGACATGCTCCGCTCCGATACTTCGAGCGACCCCTGTTGCAGACACCACGATGTCAGCGCGCCGACACACGTCGACAAGATCACGTGTACGTGAGTGCGCAAGTGTCACCGTGCAGTCAATGCCCTTCTGCGCAAGCAGAATGGACAAGGGAAGACCAACCAGGGTTGAGCGCCCGATCACCACCGCGGTCTTGCCCGAAGTCGCAATTCCGTAGTGCTGAAGTAGTCGCAACACACCAAGTGGCGTGCAACCGACATGGCCATCTACGCCGCGCACCAGTCGACCAAGTGATGCATCGGTCAGACCGTCGACATCTTTCTTGGCTGGGATCAATCGCAACACAGCTTCAGCATCAAGATGATCCGGTAGCGGCAGTTGTACCAAGATGCCGTGCACCGTTGCGTCGTTCACCAGTCGTTGCACTTCTTCTTCGAGCCGAGCCTGACTACTGTCGCCTGGAAGTTCGACACCCACAGATTGAATGCCGATTGCGCCGGCGGTGCGGTGCTTGCTGCCCACGTATGTTCGACTTGGTGCGTCGTCGCCTACCAACACTGTGGCTAAACAAACATCCGGCGATCCGGCTCGGCGCAAGCGCTCGGCAAGACTCTCGAGAATCTGCTCCCGGGCCACCTTGCCGTCCAGAATCACGGCCTTTTGCCCCTCTGATGCCACTCCGTCATCGTAGGTGCGAACGACGCGCCGTCAGGGTTTGGGGCGGGCAGGAAGAAAGAGCCAGGCACAGACTGCACCCACCGTCGCCATGCCTGCTGCCACCAGGGTGGCGTTCCCAAATCCGTTCATGAACGCATCACTCACCGCAGTCTGAACGACGGACTGCAGAGACTCTGGGGCTCGCTGCGAAACCATGAAGGCCGCACCAACGGACTCTTTCGAAGCTTCGAACACGCCGTCGGGCAAAGCCTCGATGAGACCGGGAATCGACTCGAACTTCGACGTGATTGCAGGTGTCCACAACGAGACGAACACAGATCCGACAACTGCAACACCAAGCGTGCCACCAGCCTCTCGACTGATGTCATTCACTGCAGATCCGACACCTGCTTTATCGACGGGAAGTGAACCCATCACCGCGTCAGTTGCAGGAGATGTGACAAGCGAAAGACCATTTGCCATGAAAAGCATGGAGATGATGACCGGGCCCCAGTACGCAGTATCTGCATCGACGGTACTAACAATGCTGAACCCAATTGCCATGTTGACGAGACCGAGCGTGACGACTTTCTTTGTACCGAAACGAAGTGCAGCTCGTGCGGCAAACGGAGCCGTGACACCGGCGCCAATGGCGAAAGGAAGCGTGTGGATGCCGGCGCTGAGGGTGTCATACCCTCTCACGAACTGGAAGTACTGCGTCACAAGAAACGTGAAGCCGAACAGACAGAAAAATGCAATTCCAATGCTGCCCGTCGCTGCACTGAAGCGCGCGTTTCGGAAAAAACTCACGTCAAGGAGTGGCTCATCACGAGACAACTCCCATCTGATGAACAAGACGAAAGCCATGACTGCCACGAGAAATCCGATATTCGAAGAAGCCGAACCCCAGCCCCAGTGCGGCGACTCGATGACCGTGAAGACGAGTGATGCAACAGCAAGCACCGAGAGCAACAACCCGACTATGTCCATACGGTGCGCGCCAGGGTCTCGCGAAGTTGGGATGAGATAGGCGCCGGCCAGAAGTGCGACCGCAACGATGGGGACGTTGATGAGAAACACCGAACCCCACCAGAAATGTTCGAGCAAGAAACCGCCAGCAATCGGACCAAAAGCAACCGCCATACCGGAAACAGCTGACCAAATGCCGATTGCCTTTGCGCGTTCGATCGGATCTATAAACAAGTTGGTGATGATTGCAAGAGTCGCGGGAAAAACGAGCGCTGCACCGATGCCCATCGCACCGCGCCAGAAGATCAGCTCTCCCGTGGAGTCAGAGAAGGCACCGATGGCGCTACAAATCGCGAACAAGATGAGACCAATTTGAAGTGCACCCTTGCGACCGAAACGATCACCCAGTCCCCCGCCTGCAAGGAGAAGACCTGCGAAGACGAGGCTGTAACTGTCGACAATCCACTGAAGTCCTGAAGTGGAAGCATTCAATTCTTGTTGCAACGTCGGAAGAGCGACGTTGACAATCAGATTGTCCACCACGACGAGAAAGAGACTGATGCTGAGAACGACCAACACCCACCAGCGTCGGGCATAGGCCTTTTCCATTGAAGAATTCATACTTGACACTGTCTAGTAGACTGCGTAGACAATGTCAAGTTGTACGGTAAAGGCTATGGCGAGCCGCAAGAAAGTTGAGAATCTCGCACACGGAGACGTCAAGCGGCTCGTTCTCGACGCTGCGATTGCAATCATTGCCGATGAAGGCCCTGATGCACTCTCAATGCGTGAAGTCGCACGTCGTGCGAACATCAGCCACCAAGCGCCTTACCACCATTACATCGACCGCGCAGGAATTTTTGCAGCAATCGCCGAAGAAGGGTTCCGGATCTTCAGCGAACAGTTCCGTTCGACTCTTGACTCGACGACACAGCCTTTGAACGATTGCCTACGCGCATATGTCAAATTTGCTTTTGGTCATCAAGGTCACTTCAAGGTCATGTTTCGCTCAGACATCTGCGGTGTCACTTCCCACGAAGCCACGCGACGAGCAGCAGACGATGCGTTCCTTGTGCTCTTAGATTTCGCCGCCCGTGTCGACCCACGTGAGAAGACGCCATCTGAGTCGATTGCATTGCCGGTTCTCCTCTGGTCCCAAGCACACGGGCTTGCAACCCTGCTGATTGATGGGCCGCTCGTAAACAAACTGCCTCCTGAAGTTTCCGTGGATCAGTTGATTGACACCGTGGGCGAGCTCATTGCCAACGCCATGTCCACCACGGCCTCCGGGCGACTACGGCAACCGGCACATAAATCCCGACCAAAGTAGTCGGCTTTTGGAAAATCGTCTGTAGCGTGTCGCCACCAAAGTCTGCGATCCATACCTGGACCGCAATCAGAAGGAGAACACCATGGCAGTCAGATTGGGCGACACAGCTCCGGACTTCACCGCCGAGACAACACAAGGAACTATCTCGTTCCACGACTGGTTGGGCGACTCGTGGGGCGTGCTCTTTAGTCATCCAAAGGACTTCACCCCCGTGTGCACCACCGAACTCGGCTACGTAGCACGTATCAAGCCCGAATTCGACAAGCGCAATGTGAAAGTCATCGGCTTGTCCGTTGACCCAGTCGACTCGCACGTGAAGTGGGAAGAAGACATCGCTGAGACACAGGGAACGCCCGTCAACTTCCCCATGATCGGCGATCCCGATCGCAAAGTGTCTGACCTCTACGACATGATTCACCCGAATGCGAACGACACATTGACGGTGCGTTCGGTGTTCGTTGTTGGACCAGATAAGAAGGTCAAGCTCACCATCACCTACCCAGCATCAACTGGTCGCAACTTTGACGAGATCTTGCGCGTCATTGATTCGCTTCAACTGACCGCCCAGTTCAAAGTGGCCACGCCAGCCAACTGGAAAGACGGCCAGGACGTCATCATCGGCGCCGCAGTTTCCGATGACGAAGCCAAGCAACTGTTCCCACAGGGCTGGAAGACCGTCAAGCCGTATCTTCGCGTTCTCTCTCAACCGAACAAGAAGTAGACAACCGTTGAATTGTCCCGTGGAGTCGCGAGAGGCGGCTTCACGGGAATAAATCGCCAGTCAAACTGGTAGACAATTTGCATGTCCCCCATAGACAATCAGTCCCCTTCAACGACGCTTCCGCCGCCCCCACCGCCAGGCTTGAATGCGGCTGCTGCCGTCGTTGGCGCATCCAAGGTGTACGGATCAGGCGACAGCGCCGTCTTCGCACTTGACCAAGTGTCAGTCGAATTCCGTAAGGGTGAATTCACCGCCATCATGGGACCGTCGGGCTCGGGAAAGTCGACGCTCATGCACTGCATCGCCGGCCTCGATGAACTCACCAGCGGCGACGCGTACGTCGACGGTGTGAACTTGGCGAAGTTGAACGACAAGGATCTCACCGTTCTGCGACGCAAGAAAATCGGATTCATCTTTCAGGCATTCAACTTGGTGCCGACGTTGACCGCAGAAGAGAACATTAAGTTGCCATTGTTGCTGGGCAACGAAGATGGTGATGCCGAGTGGATAGCACGAATCATCGACACGGTGCATCTCGCCGATCGACTAACACACCGCCCAAGCGAGTTATCTGGCGGACAGCAGCAACGAGTTGCAGTGGCACGTGCCCTCGCATCGCGCCCAAGCATCATCTTCGCTGACGAACCGACAGGCAACCTCGACTCGACGACTGGTACGGAAATTCTCACGTTCATGCGCCACGCTGTGACCGATCTTGGTCAGACCATCGTGATGGTCACTCATGACCCTGTCGCGGCTGCATATTCCGATCGCATCGTGTTCCTCGCCGATGGCAAAGTCGTCGACGAGATGTTCGAGCCGACTGCAGCAAAGGTGCTCGACCGCATGAAGAACTTGGGCAACTAGACCACGATGTTTCGCATAGCCCTGAAGGGGGTCCTCGCACGCAAGGGCCGCCTCATCCTCACGTCCATCGCCGTGGTACTCGGCACCGCGTTCTTGTCGGGAACGTCCGTATTCACTGCCACGTTGAACCAAACATTCGACAACTTGTTCTCAGACGTGTTCAAAAATGTGAATGCCTACGTGCGTTCGACCGAAGTCGTCGACACAGACTTCGGATTCCAAGAACGTCAACGCATAGAAACGGCTCTCGTTGACGTCGTCGCCAAGGTCCCTGGTGTCGACGCTGCGGCGGCAAACCTGCAAGCATTCGCGCGCATCGTCGGCAAAGACGGCAAGCCACTTGGCAATGAGGGTAACGGCCCACCAACTTTCGGAAGTTCGGTGGTCGACTCAAAAGCAGACATCTGGCAGATGTCCGAAGGGCGGTTTCCGAAAGGCGTGAATGAAGTTGCTCTTGACGAAGCGAGCGCCGAGACAGGCAAATTCGTGTTGGGCGACACTGTCAAGGTCATCACTGCTGTTGGTAGCCAAGAGTTCACACTCGTCGGAATCGCCAACTATGGCGATGTTCGCTCACCTGGTGGTGCGACTTTCGCGTTGTGGGACGTTGACACCGCGTCATCGTTGCTTGCCAAGCCAGGCCTCATCGACGCGGTCATAGTCGTCGGTGACGGCACAATGACCGATGAAGAGCTCACTAAGAAGATTCAGGCCGCACTTCCGACCGATAAGAACCTCGAGACGATCACCGGTGCCCAAATCACGAAAGAAACTCAAGATGACATCAAGACGGCACTCTCATTCTTCGGCATCTTGCTCACGATCTTCGCGTTCATCGGTCTTGGCGTCGGATCATTCGTCATCTACAACGTGTTCTCGATCAGTGCTGCGCAACGTCAACGCGAGAACGCGTTGCTTCGTGCCATCGGAGCCAGCCGTAGGCAGGTGACGCTGTCGATGTTGGCGGAGTCGCTGGCCGTGGGTCTTGTTGGCTCGGTGCTCGGTCTGCTCGGTGGCATCGGACTGTCGGCCGGTCTCACCGCGCTTCTCAAAGCAATCGGTGTCGACCTTCCTTCAAGTGGCCTGGTTGTCGGTGCGAACACCATCGTGCAGACCATCCTCATCGGCCTCGTCGTAACAGTTGCATCTGCATTGCTGCCAGCATTCCGTGCCGGACGTGTGCCACCGCTCGCGGCCATGCGTGACACAGCGCTCGATACCGCAGGCAAGCCACGTGTACGACTGGTGCTTGGCGGAACACCACTGATCGGTGGAGTCGCACTTATTGGTGCGGTCATCGGCGGAGCACGCACCGAACTTCTCGGACTCGCGATTCTCTTCATCTTCATCGGAGCACTCACTCTCGGGCCCCTTGTCGCACGTCCCGTCGCACTCACCCTTGGTCGTCCGATTGCACGTCTTCGCGGAGTAACCGGTCGAATGGCGCGCCAGAACGCAGCGCGTAATCCGAAGCGCACGTCGCGCACGGCTGCTCCGGTGCTGATCGGAGTCGCACTGGTGACCGCCGTGACCGCACTTGCGGCGTCGATCCAGGCAGAAATTCGTGGCGTGTTCGGAGAGCAATTCACCGGCGACTTCACCATCAGCTCTGAAGCTCAGGGCTTCGGCGGGCTCAGCCCCAGTCTCGCGCTCGACGTGTTGAAGATCGACGGCGTGAAACAAGCGACTGGTATCGGTCAGTCCGTCGTCGAAGTCGAAGGCAAAGGACGATTCATCACGGTCATCAACCCGAAGACTGTCGAGGGCATCTTCGACATCGGTCTCCTTGGTGATGCAAACGTCACCTCACTTTCCAAGCGTGGTGTTCTCGTGTCTGAAAAGACTGCGGAGCGAGACAAGTTGACCAATGGCGCCACCATTCCTGCGAAGTTGAGTGACGGCACCGAAATCGACTTGGTGGTCGAAGGTGTGTATGCAAACGACCAGTTGGCTGGTCGCTACACGGTGAGCTCTGAGTTGTTCGAAGGAACGACGGTGTCGCGATTCGACTTCGGCGTGTACATCTTGAAGACCGAAGGCACTGACTCTGGTGCATTACGAGCCGACCTTCAGAAGTTGGTCGATTCATACGGGTCAGGGACGCTGCTCAGCAAAGACGAGTACATCGACAAGCAGGCAGCCCAGGTGAACCAGTTGCTCGGCCTTATCTACGGCCTGTTGTTCCTGTCCATCATTATCGCGATTGTTGGCATCATCATCACGTTGTTGTTATCCGTATACGAGCGACAGCGTGAAATTGGCTTGTTGCGTGCAGTCGGCATGACGCGCGGTCAGGTACGTTCCGCAGTTCGCTGGGAGAGCGTCATTACCTCGCTCATCGGTGCCGTCACCGGCATTCTGCTTGGCTTCGTGCTTGGCTATGTGGTCATCTTGTCGCTGCGTGACCAAGGCATCACCAAGTTCGAGTTGCCGATCAGCAGCGCGGTCACCATTCTGATTGTCGCGTTCGTCGTTGGTGTGCTCGCCGCTGCGTATCCGGCCCGTCGTGCCACCAAAGTCGACGTGTTGGCCGCACTGAACACGATGTAAGCAGGGCGACATGTCACCCGACAATCTTGACGACCGCTGTATCAAGTTTCTCACCGAACGACATTTGGCGACACTCACAACTTTGCGAGCAGATGGGTCACCACACGTGGTGCCGGTTGGCTTCACGTACGACATTGCAGCAAAACGTGTGCGCATCATCACCTTCTCACCTTCGCAAAAAGTTTCAAATGCGCTGCGTGGCGGCCGAGCCGTTGTGTCACAAGTTGATGGTGGTCGCTGGCTGACTCTTGAAGGAACAGTTTCAGCGACCAATGAGCCGACCATCGCGCGCGAAGCATGCGAGGCGTATGCGCGTCGTTACCGGGAACCAAAGGTGCGCGAAGACCGATGGGTCATCGAGATTGCTGTCGACCGCGTGCTGGGGCGTGTTGCTAGCTGACCAAGTGGTCAGACATTGCTCAACTGGCGAGCGGCCCGCGATTGTGCAGCACGTCTTTGATGAACATCGTGGCTGCAGGGTGTGGGTCCATTCCACGCGCGATGGGGTCTGACCAATCGGGCTCGGGGAACGGTTCGAACGCCATTTGACACCCCGGACACCAGTACAACAGTCGCGCCATCTCGCCGTGGCGAGTGAGACGCACCACCTCACCACAGCGCGCGCATTTTTGTCCGTTACGGCCGTATACCGCTAGACCTCCCGACACGTCGGGGGCCGTGACTCGTTGCACCTTGTTCAAGTTCGCACGCAACAAACCTGCTGCAGTGAGCACCAAGTCAAGACATGCCGACTGCGGGAGTGATCCCACAGGTGCCCACGGATGCACACCACTGGCCCACAACACTTCACAGCGAAAGACATTGCCGACTCCGCACATGACTCGTTGATCGAGCAACACTTCAGCGATGGTCGCGGACGGGTCGTCATAGTGCTGCATACGTGCGACACATTCATGCAGGTCGGCGTCCATACGACACAGATCAGGACCAAGTTTCCCTGCGCGCGGATGTCGACGGGCATCGAATGCGCGGTATGTCTCGACGACTGGAGCGTTGAAGCACACAGCAATCCATTCGTCGGTTTCGATGATGGCACGAGCTTGGGTGCGACGTTTACGCCAACGCTCACCGTGACGGTAGAGGTGCCATGAACCAGTCATTCGCATGTGCGTGTGAAGCACGATTCCGTCATCGAAGGTGATCTCGAGATGTTTGCCGTGGCTCTCGACATTTTCGACCGCCGCACCTATCTGCGGTGACGGTCCGACGAGTCGCTGCGCGTCGAAAGAGGCGATACAACGGCCAAGGAGAGCGGTGCGTAGTGAAGCAGCTGCTCGATAAATGGTGTCACCCTCTGGCACCACCAAATCGTAGAAGAAGTTTATTAACCGATGTCGGCAATAGGTCACAGAAATGTCGACACTTTGTTTGCCGCTGCCTTACGGCAGCTGAGTTGTCGACTGCCGCTGCCTTACGGCAGCTGGCCAACCGACGCGAGCGCGAGACGGATGAGTCGGTCAGCGCCGCCGGTCATTTCTGCCTTGACTTTTTCACT
>Ga0255083_1000112_pt1 | contig 19405 bp, 18 predicted proteins | sample Colum_Colum_RepC_FD_188460 | JGI IMG/M metagenome (GOLD analysis project Ga0255083, IMG submission 188460) | Freshwater microbial communities from Columbia River, Oregon, United States - Colum_Colum_RepC_8h | ecosystem: Environmental > Aquatic > Freshwater > River | place: USA: Oregon...
GCCCCAGTGCGCGCGAGAAGCTCTGTGCGTTCCGTGTCTGAGAGAAACTTGGCGACTGGCGATTCCACTTGACCACCTTCCACGACCTTCAACCAGACGAGCCCCTTCGCACCAAGCTTCTTCGCACGATCAGTGAGCCCATCGAGCTTGTTTCGGCCGTACGACGCGTGTTCGGGATACGTCAGTGCATCGACCCGAATGGCCTTGATGGACGATGCCCCTGCGAAGGCTTTGAACTCGGTCGACAAGAAGATGTCGGTGAGCTCCACTAATTCGAGACCGAACCGAAGGTCTGGTTTGTCAACTCCGAAGCGCTCCATTGCCTCGCGCCACGTGATGCGTTCGATCTGGGGTGGTCGCACTCCGGTCACCGACTCTGCGGCCGCAACGACTGCTTCACTAATTGCAGCCAAGACATCGTCCTGCGTCACGAACGACATTTCAGCGTCAAGCTGCATGAATTCATACTGGCGATCGGCACGCAGGTCTTCATCGCGAAGGCATCGAGCGATTTGGTAATACCGGTCGATGCCAGCGACCATCAGCAACTGCTTCCACAGCTGAGGAGATTGAGGCAATGCGAAGAACGAACCCGGCTCTTTCCGCGAGGGCACGAGAAACTCTCTTGCCCCCTCGGGTGTAGATGGCATGAGAAAGGGAGTTTCGACTTCGACGAAACCTTGGTTCTCCATAGCGGACCTGATGGCGGAGTTAACCCGGGCTCTAACGCGAAGATTTCGTTGCATACGCTCACGACGTATGTCGAGATACCGGTAGCGGAGACGAATTCCCTCATCGACGTCATCGGCCCGTGCATCGATCGGGAACGGTGGCGGTTCCGCAGTATTCAGCACTTCGACGCGACACTCTCCGACTTCGACCTGACCGGTCGCCAACGATGAATTCTCGGTGCCGGTTGGCCGCGCTCTGACAATGCCTGTGACACGCACAACCCACTCACTTCGTACGTCGACATCGTTATCGACGACGCACTGCACGACACCAGAGAAATCTCTCAAGTCGACAAAGGCGAGTTTCTCACCATGCTCGCGTCGTTTGGCGACCCAACCGCACAGCGAGACCGTCTGACCGATGTGCTCAGAGCGCAACTCTCCACAGGTGTGTGTTCGCAGTGTTGTTGCCGCATGGTCGTGCGTCATGGTGTCAGGCCGTTTCAGTAGAGGGAGTGAGTCCGAGTGACCCGAGATAGTCAACGAGGTCGGCACGCTGAATGACAACCTGATCGGAGGAATCGAGGCGACGAACGACGCATGTTCCCGCCGATACCTCGTCTTCGCCAATGATGATTGCCACCTTCGAGCCACTGCGGTCGGCCGCCTTCATCTGACTCTTCATGCTGCGACCATCGAATGCCCGGTCGGTCGAAAAACCACATCGCCGCAACTCGTGAGTGAGCGCACGAGCGTGACGGCCGTCCACGACGTCAACGACGAAAACGTCGACCGATGCAGCTGGAGGGGGAAATACACCTTCCGCATCACACGCCAGAAGTGTGCGGTCTACACCGAGAGCAAACCCGATGCCATGCGTGGCGGGGCCACCCAACTCTTCCACCAATCCGTCATATCGACCACCACCGCCGACAGCATTCTGTGCAGACTCAAGAGCCGTCGAGACGAACTCAAACGTCGTGCGGCGGTAGTAATCGAGTCCGCGCACGAGACGATCGTTCACCACGAACGGCACGGCGAGTTCTTTCAGACCTTCGCACACTCGTTCAAAATGGATACGAGCGTCGTCACCCAAGAAATCTTTGAGAAGTGGTGCAGATTCGACAGCTGGCTTGTCTTGGTCTCGCTTCGAGTCAAGCACTCGCAAGGGATTTTTCTCCAGGGTACGTACTGATTCCTCGGAGAGCGTTGACCTATGCGCGGAGAAATGCGCCGCAAGAGCATCGACGTAGCGTTGTCGGTCTGCGGTGTCACCCAAGGAATTGATCATGAGTGCGACATCTGTGAGACCGAGTCGTCGATAGAAATCCCACCCCAGAAAGATCACCTCGACGTCGATGTCGGGGTCGTCTGTTCCAAGAACCTCTATGCCAACTTGATCAAACTGCCGATAACGACCCGCTTGGGCTTTTTCATATCGAAAATTTGGACCCGAATACCAAACTTTCCATGGCGTCGCTGGACGATGTTGTGCGAACGCTCTACAGACACTCGCCGTCTGTTCCGGCCGAAGAGCAATGTGGCGACCGCCCTTGTCTTCGAAGTCGTACATCTCCTTCGTGACGACGTCGGTCGCCTCCCCGAGACGCCTAAAAACACCAAGCTCTTCAAACATTGGCGGGATGATGCAGGCATAACCAGCGGCCTCGACCGTCGAGGCAAAGACATCGGAGAACTGACGCCAGCGAGCCGCGTCGGGCGGCATGATGTCCCTAGTACCAGGGCTTGTCTGGAAGGCAGGCACGTGCGAAGGCTAGTCCGCGCCCCCACCAGGAACGATGCGATAAGCGTCGTAGACGGCATCGATTCCCTTGATGGTGCGCAACACCGACTCCAGATGGTTCGGGTCGGCAAGTTCGAACTCAAAGCGCATCTTGGCAACACGATCAGCACCGGTCAATGTATTGCAAGCGACGATGTTCACATGTTGGTCGGACAATGCGTTCGACACATCTCGCAGGAGACGTGAGCGGTCGAGCGCCACAACTTCCACTCCGGCTCTGAACCGTGCGCCTTCCACAGGGCCCGACCATTCAACATCGATGAGACGGCCGGAGTGGTCGGCCGACAGAGAAAGTGCATTCGCGCAGTCGTCACGGTGAACACTGACCCCGCGACCCTTGGTGACAAATCCGATGATCTCATCGCCCGGCATCGGCGTGCAGCAACGCGACAATCGGACGAGAACGTCATCCATGCCCTCCACATGGATTCCACTTGCCCCACGTCGACCGTGGTCAATCTTGTCGACACGATTCGTGACTGAGAGACGTTCATCACCTTGGTCACCACGCATTGCGCGGGCCACGCGCTGCGCGAGGCCGCGTGCCGACACATGGTTTTCGCCGACAGCCGCGAGAAGTGCGTCAAGGTCGCTGTAGTTGTGTGTCTCGACCTCGCGAGTAAAGGCCTCAGATTCCCAGATGCGCTGCACAGGCAGGCCTTCTCGCCGGAACTCTGCAACGAGCTCTTCTCTGCCGGCTTCGATCGCGTCTTCGCGACGTTCCCGGGAGAACCACTGGCGAATCTTGTTTCGTGCTCGCGGAGACACAGTGAATCCGAGCCAATCGCGTGATGGTCCAGCGTCATCGACTTTGGATGTGAAAATTTCACATGAGTCGCCGGAACGCAGACGATGCTCGAGCGACACCAGTCGACCGTTAACCCGGGCACCGATACATCGGTGACCAACTTCCGTGTGCACCGCGTACGCGAAGTCAACCGGCGTGGACTCTACGGGAAGCGTGATGACACGTCCTTTCGGGGTGAAGACGAAGACCTCTTCTTGATCGAGGTCTGACTTCAGGTTCTCCATGAATTGGGTCGGGTCGTCTGTCTCGGACTGCCAGTCGATAATGCGACCCAACCAGTCGATGTCTGTGGGATCACTTCCATCCTTGTAGGCCCAGTGGGCTGCCACTCCCCACTCAGCACGATGATGCATTTCTCTAGTGCGAATCTGCACCTCGAGTGGTCGACCTTCAGGCCCGATCACCGTGGTGTGGAGTGACTGGTACAAGTTGAACTTCGGCATGGCGATGTAGTCCTTGAACCTGCCCACAACCGGTTTCCACTGTCCGTGGATTGAACCAAGTGCGCCATAGCAATCCTTCACGCTGTCGACGATGATCCGCACCGCGACGAGGTCAAAGATGTCGTCAAACTCTCGGTCTTTTTGCACCATCTTTTCGTAGATGCTCCACAAGTGCTTCCCGCGTCCCGTCACTTCGGCGGTGATGCCGACTCCAACGAGTCGCTTTCTCACTTCAGCGACTGCACGCGCCAAGTAGACGTCACGTTCTGGAGTTCGCGTAGCGACAAGGTGGTCGAGCTCAGCGAAACGCTTCGGGTACAACGAGGCAAACGCGAGGTCTTCGAGATGCTGCTTCATCTCTTGCATACCAAGGCGATGCGCAAGCGGCGCATAGATGTCGAGTGTCTCCTGGGCGACACGTTGCTGCTTCTCGAGCGACACTGCAGCCAGCGTGCGCATGTTGTGAAGACGGTCGGCCAACTTTATGACGAGCACTCGAATGTCTTTGGCCATCGCGACAAGCATCTTTCGCATCGTCGCGGCCTGTTGTTCTTCGCGGGAGTCAAAACTGAGACGGTCTAGCTTCGTTACCCCGTCCACGATGGCAGCTACCTGATGGCCGAATTCGCGCTCGACGTCATCGAGAGTGATGTCAGTGTCTTCCACCGCGTCGTGCAACAGGGCTGCAGCAAGCGACACTTCGTCGAGGCCGAGATCGGCAACGATGCGAGCGACCGCAATCGGATGGTTGATGTAGGACTCACCGCTCGAGCGTTGTTGCTGTTGGTGAGCCTCACGGGCGGCCTCGTAGGCCTTGTTGATGAGGGCAACTGGGGCCTTTGGGTGGCGTGTCCGATAGGCCGTGAGCAACGGGGCCAGCTCTTCGATGGGTGCGCTGTGATGCCTCCGCCAAGGGAGCACTCTGTCCACGGTCGCCATGAGCCAAGGCTACCGGCGCGGTTTCACCTCAGCGTTGGCGCTTCTTGCGCGGTCGCGGTGGATGGCTGAGGATCACCGACGCATCTACCAACGACTCAGTCACTGAACTGTGCTCCGGTGCCGACTTTTCCGTCGATGTCGACGTCGGTCGCGTGCGCGTGGTGGTGGTTGCTCCGCGCGCAATCATTCTCGCCATGTCCGCGCCACGGGACATCTGGCCCTTCAGAGCAGCGAACTTGGTTTCGCGCTCCTTGAGGACTCCGAGAATTGGGGTGGCGATGTAGATCGATGAATAAGCGCCCGTCGCAAGTCCAACGAGCAGAGCAATCGCGAATTCCTGAAGAGCGACCGCACCCATGACAAGTGAACCAAGCACTAGAAGGCTGACCACAGGCAACAAGGCAGACACGCTCGTGTTAAGCGAGCGCATCAACACTTGGTTCATGGACACGTTCACGATGTCGCCGTACGACACCTTGCTGCCTGAATACATCTCAGTGTTCTCACGAACCCGGTCGAACACCACGATCGTGTCGTAGAGCGAGTAGCCGAGAATTGTGAGGAACGCGACGACCGTCGCAGGCGTCATCTCGAAACCTGACAGCGAATACACACCGACACTGATGATGATGTCATGAACGACGGCCGCCAGCGCACCGACGGCCATCTTGAATTCGAACTGCCACACAATGAAGGCGGTGACCAAAAGAAAGAACCACAACAGCGCCCAAGCAGCCTTCTCGGTGATACTGCGTCCCCAAGTGCTACTCACCGATGACTGGCTCACCTCATTGACATCGAGCGATGCCTTCTCGGCTAGTCCCTTTTTCACCGCAGCTGCGACCTGTTCTGTCTGGTCTTCTACCTGAATGCGGATTCGTGCAGCATCACCCGAATCGACGGTCTGGATCTTGGCGTTCGAAGCCTCAATCTTGTTGGCTTCCAGAACTTCGCGAGCGGTGTCAACAGTTAGCTCACCGGCTTGCTTCACTTCCCAGGCAATTCCACCCGTGAAGTCGATACCGAGGTTGATTCCCCGCGCAAAGAGCGACCCCAAAGTGATGACAACAAGGACAGCTGAGAAGATGAACCCGATCTTGCGCTTGCCATAGAAATCGACCGTGGTCGTTCCCGTGTACAGGCGATTCCAGAGCCCGGCCATCATGCACCTCCCACAGACGGGTCGGCTTCCACCCGACGCACCCCGAGGACGCTTGCTGAATTAAGGAACCTAGTGCGGGCCAACAACAGAACCATGGGACGTGTGTAGAAGTACGCAATGACCATGTCAATGAGCGTTGACAAGCCGAGGAAGAATGCAAAACCGCGAACAGCTCCCACGGTTAACCACCACAACACGGTTGCACCGATGAGCGACACTGTGTCTGCCACGAGAATGGTGCGCCAGGCTGCCGTGAACTCGCGCTGTGCTGAGTTCTTGAGGCGCCGGCCAGACCGAAGCGAGTCCTTCAACTTCTCGAAAAAGACCACGTATGAATCGACCGTGACGCCGACAGACAAAATGATTCCGGCAGTACCTGCCAACGTAAGAGCGAGACCATTTGAACGCGACAGCCACGAGATGACGCTCCACTGAAGCGAACCGGACACAGCCAAACCGAACAACACGACGAATGCGATGCGACGGTAATAGAGGAAGAGATAGAGCAGAACCAAGAGCACTCCGACAGCGCCAGACACAACTGCAGCACGGAGTGAGTCGGTACCGAGTGTCGCCGACACTGCTTGTGCTGTTGGCGCATCAAACTTGACGGGCACTGCACCGAATTCGAGGATTTTTGCGAGTTGACGTGCCTCTTCTTCGGTGAAGTCACCGCTGATCTGAACGCTTCCACCTGTGAACGTGGGCTCCTGAACAGCCGGAGCCGAGATGACTTCGCCGTCCAACACGATGGCGAGCTGCTGGCTTGGGCACGTCTCTGCTTTGTTGAAACACTGGGCAGCCACCGCGTTCCACTGGTCTTCGCCGCTTGCACCTGAACGCAGAGTTACAACGACGACCCACGAGCCGTTCTGAATCTCTGCACTTGCATCGTTCTCGAACACTTCACCCGTTGCCGCAACTGGACCGACGAGGTACACAAATGAGCCATCACGATCGGCGAGTATCTCTTGGCCTTCAGCCAACTGTGACTGCTCCGCTGTTGCCGTATTGGTCGTCGTATTGATCGTCGTGTCAGTTGTCGCTGGCAACGTCGTGTCGGTTGGAGCAACAGTGGTTGTTGCTGCACGGCGCGCACTTCCCGGACCTGTTGCAACGTCGCCCGCGGTGGTGGTCGTCTGTTCCGCGGTACTTGTGGTCGGCGATCCCACAGCAGTTGTCGTGGTGGCGGTCGTCCCCATCTGCAACACCGGGCGAAGCGTCAATTCTCCGGATCGTCCGACGAGGTCCAGCGCGCTTTGTTGATCCTTTACGCCTGGGAGGTTGACGACGACGGTGCCACCCTGTCGGATGATTTCTGGTTCGGCGACACCGAGGGAGTCAACGCGCTGGCGGATGATTTCCACTGCGACATCGAGCGCATTTACTTCGTACTCTCCGACCGGCTGCAAGGTGACAGACACCCCACCCTGCAAGTCAAGTCCGAGTGCCGGCGAGTTACCAGCCAACAAGTTGGCTCCGAGACCGCCAAAGGCGATCACGAGAATGGAGATGAGAGGTACGAGAAGACGTCGGCGCATGGAGCGTCGTTTACTTAGAGCTGTCTGACTTGGGCTCGCCGCCCGCCGCTTCGCGCGACGTGTCGATCTTGCGGGCGACTGCCGACTTCAACACGCGGATTTCGACACCTTCGGCGATGTCTAGCCACAAGACATCTCCATCGATTGCAGAGATGAACCCAATTACCCCAGACGAGAGGACAACCTCGTCATCGACGGCGATGCTGCTCTGCAGGTTTTGAGTCTCCCTCATGCGACGACGCTGTGGTCGCAATAACAGGAAGTACATCGCCACGAAGATGGCGCCGAAGAAGAACAACTGGAAGAGGGCTGAACCTCCGCTGCTGGATGACGAACCGGAGGCAATAACTGCAGGATGCACGAGGACGAATCCTATAGGCGCGTCACTATCCCCAGACGGTCAGAACCTGGCGACGCAGGCTGTCAAACGTGCTATCTGCAATGGATTGGCGCATGTCTGCCATGAGGTTCAGGGTCCATGCGATGTTGTGAACCGACACCAGGCGACTGGCGGTCGGCTCCCCCACTTGGAAGAGGTGCCGAATGTACGCACGACTGTGGCGCTCGCAGACCCAACAAGTGCATGCGCTGTCGATCGGCGCATCAAGAAGTTTGTTTGCGGCATTTTTCAGGTGCACTTTTCCTGTCGATGTCAGCGCAGTGCCGTGGCGACCGAGTCTGGTCTGCAGCACACAATCGAATTGATCGACACCAAGGGCGACTGCCTCAACCAGCGAAGCGGGATCGCCCACACCCATGAGGTATCTCGGCCGGTCTGACGGTAGGTGCTCAATGGCGGCGGCTAGCGCCGGCAACATCTCTTCGCGTGTCTCGCCCACCGATAAGCCGCCAATGCCGTAGCCGTCGAATTCAAGCTCCACAGTTCGACGCGCGCTCTCTGCACGCATCGCTTCACTGACGCCACCCTGCACGATTCCGAAGAGACTTTGATCGCGTCGTTGATGGCTGGCACGTGCACGTGCTGCCCATGCACTCGTGCGTTCGAGTGCGAGTCGCACCACGTCTGCTGATGAAGGCAATGGCGGACACACATCGAGCACCATCTGTATGTCGGCTCCCAGTCGCTGTTGCACGTCGACAGCAATCTCTGGCGTAAAGCGATGCGTGGAGCCGTCATATGTGGAGCGGAACGTCACCCCGTCGTCGTCGACTTTCGGATCTAAAGAGAAGACCTGAAAACCACCCGAGTCCGTAAGGGTGAGACCTCTCCATGCGGTAAATGCACCCAACCCACCCATCTGCTCGATGATTTCCGCTCCGGGACGCAACATGAGGTGATACGTGTTGCCGAGCACAATCTGGGCTCCGAGTGATTCATAATCGATTGCACTGAGGTACTTCACTGCACCTCGAGTGCCAACCGGCATGAAGCATGGCGTGGTGTACGCGCCACCGGCGACTGTCACCGTTCCGGAACGTGCAGACCCGTCACATGCTTCACGTTGAAAGTGCGCAACGTGCATCAGTGGTCACCCCCAAAGCGACGGTCAAGCAACATCGCATCACCGAATGACAAGAACCTGTACTTCTCGTGAATCGCGGATTCATACAGTCGACGCCAACGAGGCCCAATGAATGCATCGATGAGCAGCAAGAGTGAAGTGCATGGCATATGGAAATTCGTCATCATCACGTCGACAACCTTCCACTCATATCCGCGGGTAATGAACAGCTCCGTACGACCCTCGAGCCTGCCGAACGTCGCCGCCGACTCGAGAGCACGAGTCGCAGTGGTGCCTACAGCGACAACACGCCGAGCGTCATTACAGGCATCGAGCACATGCTGGCCGACCCGATAGATCTCGCTGTGGATGCGATGCTCAAGAGGGTTATCTGCGGTCACCGGCTTGAAGGTGTCGAGCCCAACCACAAGTTCCACTCTGGCCATCTGCACTCCTTTCGCCTCTAGCGCGCGCAATAGCTCGTCCGTGAAATGCAGACCTGCGGTTGGGGCAGCCGCTGATCGCGCATCGCGCGCGTACACGGTTTGGTAGCGCTCGGGATCATCGATTGATGCCCGAATGTAGGGAGGTAACGGCATGGTTCCAGATGATGCAATTCGGGCGAGTGGATCTGCGTCGAGGATGTCGATGCGAAACGTGTCACCTGCTGGCTGTCGTTCACCAACGCGCACAACGGGCTTACCGAACCAAGTGAGGTTCTCCCCCTCTTTCAGCTTTCGCGCCGGACGAATGAGTGCTTCCCACGAGACATGGTCTGCGGTGAGCGGCTCGAGCAGTAACACCTCTGCTGCTCCACCTGTGGTTCGGGTGAGGTTGAGTCGCGCAGGAAGCACGCGGGTGTCGTTTACGACGAGGAGGTCGCCATCCTCAAGCACATCGACCAAGTCTCGAATGTGACCATGTGAGGGACTATCGGCACCTCTATCGATGAGGAGACGTGCTGCGTCGCGAGGCTCAATGGGACGTTGAGCAATCAGCGACTCGGGAAGTTCGTAATCGATGTCACTCAGTCGCACGCGTCAAGGCTACGGCGACTATGCATAACGCCACGATGCATCGGTTGCCACTCGACCTCGCGGTGTTCGCTGGATGAGTCCGTTCTGGATAAGAAACGGCTCATAAACGTCTTCGATTGTCTCGGGTTGTTCACCAACTGCAATGGCAAGTGTCGACAGACCGACTGGCCCACCAGAGAACTGAGTGCAAAGTGCCTTGAGAATCGCTCGATCGACTTTGTCAAGGCCGAGTTCGTCGACGCCAAACAACTCAAGTGCCTCGAGGGCCACACCTGTCGTGATTCGACCGTCGGCACGTACTTCTGCGAAGTCGCGCACACGCCGGAGCAGGCGATTCGCAATGCGCGGCGTACCTCGACTTCTTCTTGCGATTTCTGTTGAACCAGCCGTATCGATGGAGACACCGAGAATCGATGCTGCTCGTGTGACGATGCGCTCCAATTCAATCGTCGAGTAATACTCGAGTCGAGCGACGAGACCGAAGCGGTCTCGCAGCGGCCCGGTGATCATTCCGGTCCGAGTGGTCGCTCCGACGAGGGTGAATGGCTGAAGAGTGAGCCGAATGGACGATGCGGCAGGGCCCTTTCCGACCACGATGTCGAGTTGGAAGTCTTCCATTGCTGGATACAAAATCTCTTCGACCACACGCGAGAGTCGATGGATTTCGTCGATGAACAACACATCACGATGGCCCAACTTGGTCAGAATTGCAGCAAGATCTCCAGCGCGTTCCAGTGCCGGACCGGACGTGACGTGCAATGCGACTCCCATTTCAGCAGCGACGATGCCGGCCATCGTGGTCTTGCCAAGGCCAGGCGGACCTGCAAGCAGAATGTGGTCAGCAGCCTCACCCCGTTGGCGTGCCGCTCCCAAGACGATGTCAAGATGATTCTTCAACTCTTGTTGACCGACGAACTCGTCTAGCTCTCGTGGTCGAAGACCAGCTTCTTCTGACGCTTCGCGATCGTGGTGCAAACCCGGGTCGAGGAATTCCTCACGCACGACGAGCCCCCAGACTTGTCAATGCATCACGAAGAAGCGCTTCCGCATCGCCCGCAGATCCGATGTCACGCAACACATCGCGTATCTCTTCGTTTCCGTAACCAAGACCGATGAGTGCTTCACGCACTGATCCGACAATTGATGCCGGCGATGATCCACGACCAGTGACCTCACCGAGGGTGCCGCTTGTGATCTTGTTCTTCAACTCGACAAGCAATCGTTCAGCGGTCTTCTTGCCGACCCCTGGAACAAGTGTGAGCGCGACCAAATTCGACGTGGCCACGACGTCGACCAACGAATGTGGCGAGTGCACCGCAAGTATCGAGAGAGCAAGAGCTGGCCCCACGCCATGAACTGAAATCAGCTGCTCGAAAGTTTCTTTCTCGTCGCGCGTGACAAACCCGTACAACGTCTGGGCGTCTTCGCGAATGTGGTGATGTACATGCAAGTACACGGTTGTTGTTGGTTCAAGTTCAGCGAACGTGGGTGGGGTCACTGCGCACAAATAACCGACACCACTAACTTCAAGAAGCACTGTGTTCGGATGGCGGCGCTCGACTACACAACCGCGAAGCGAGCCGATCATGCAACACCTCGAGGAACATTCACGGTCATCAACGAACTGGAGCAAGCAATGTGACACAGAGCTATGGCGGCAGCATCGGCGGCGTCTGCCGGCTGTGGTGGTCGTGACAACCCGAGTCGTGCCTGCACCATGCGCTGCACCTGCGCTTTGTCGGCTCCACCCCATCCGGTGACAGCGTCTTTCACTTGACTCGGCGTGTACTGCTGCACAGTGAGTCCGCGGAGAGCCGCCAGCGACAACGCCACTCCGCTCGCCTGCCCGACCGACATTGCGGTGCGAACGTTGTTCTGGAAAAAGACACGCTCAACAGCCACTTCTTCTGGCTGACATTCATCGAGAAGAGATGACATCTCGCGATGCAACTCAGCGAGTCGTGAGGGCACGTCGTGATCACGCGAGGTAGTGATGACTCCGAGGCTCACCACGGCGGTGATGTGCGGTCCGCGCGCCTCGAGGACGGCATATCCACACCGCGTGAGACCGGGGTCGACACCCAAGACCCGGCGAACAGCAGCCCTGGGTTGGGAACTGCGAGACGGAGACGGGGCGAACACAAGTTCGTATTGTACTGGGGACCGCCTTGGTCGTGGTGCACCTAGAACCCGCTCCACGCCGAGACCCTCTGGCGCCAGGCGGACGAAGTTGACCTAGCTATCAGGATTGCCGATGGCTTCGATGATCTCAGATACCGGACGAAAGGTCAGACCAGCGATTGCCCGATGTGCATAAACCACGACTCCGGACGCATCAACCACGAACACACTGCGCCGCGGAAACCCGAGTGGCCCGACCGTGCCGTAGGCCTGCGCAACCGACTTGTCGACATCTGCAAGCAACGGAAATCCGAAGCCGTGCTTTTTCGCGAACGACTCATGGCTCGACATGTCTTGTGCCGAGATTGCGAGCACCTGTGCCCCGACGTGAGTGAAATCTGACAAGTCGTCGTTATACGAATTCAACTGTTTCGTGCAGATAGGCGTGTCGTCACCGGGATAAAACACCAGCACGACAGGCCTCCCCCGAAATTGAGACAAGGTGAAAGTTCCGCCGGTACCGGGGAGTGAGAAGTCGGGAGCAAGATCCCCGACCGTCACCGCCATCAACCGACCTCTTGCATGATGGACTCATCTATGTCGAAGTTGGCGTAGACATCCTGCACGTCGTCATTGTCTTCGAGGGCATCCATGATGCGGAGAATATTCCGTGCGTCGTCGCTGTCCGCGACATCGATGACATTGGATGACACCATGGTGCTTTCTGCTGATTGCACGTCAAACCCGGTTGCATCCAACTTGTCCTTCACTTCGTACACGATCGATGGGTCCGTCATGATCTTCCAGAGTCCCCCGTCCTGGGAGATGTCGTCTGCTCCGGCCTCGAGCGCAGCGACCATCACGTCGTCTTCGGATGCCGAACCTCCCAAGAAGATGACGCCTCGACGCGAGAACTGCCAACCCACAGCTCCTGGTTCCGCCATCGCACCTCCGAACTTCGAGAAAATGCTTCGCACATCCGACGCAGTTCTGTTTCGATTGTCGGTCAATACGTCGATGAGTACTGCCACTCCACCCGGTGCATAGCCCTCATATGTGATCGACTCATACGAGGCGCCAGATGTCTCACCCATACCTCGCTTGATCGCCCTGTCGATTGCGTCCTTGGTCATCTGCGCGGCTTTGGCTTTCAGCACCATCGTTCGCAGAGACGCGTTTGAGTCAATGTCGCCCCCACCCTGACGAGCCGCTACTTCAATCTGTCGTGCCAACTTTGCGAACAGCTTCCCGCGCGCTTTGTCGGCTGCACCCTTCTTGTGTTTGATTGTCGCCCATTTGGAATGTCCGGACATGTCCTCACATCTCCTTTGCTGTCTGATTGATGGCCACAGGAACAAGACCTGCGACATGCGAGAGAAAGAACTCATGCAAGCGAGTGTCACCGCTCAACTCTGGATGAAACGCGGCGGCAAGCGCCACTCCTTGACGCACTAACACTGGTTCCCCGTCGTGTGAACCAAGCACTTCGACGTCACGGCCGACCTCCTCAACTCGAGGTGCACGAATGAAAACTCCGTGGAACTGCCCAAAAGTGGTGTCGACGTCGTCTTCGAAGCTGTCAACCTGGCGACCGTAGGCATTGCGTCGTACCGCAATGTCGATGACACCAAAACAACTTTGATCATCACGACCATCGAGGATCGAAGATCCGAGAAGAATCATTCCTGCACATGTCCCGAACACTGGGAGCCCACCATGGAGCAACTTGCCGAGTGGCTCATACAGACCGGTCGACACCAAGAGCTTCGACATCGTGCCCGATTCGCCTCCGGGAAGCACCATTGCATCAACCCCACCTAGATGCGCTGGTTGTCGAATCTCTACGGCCGTAACGCCGAGTTCCTCGAGGATCTCAGAGTGAGCGAGAAATGCTCCCTGCACCGCGAGCACACCGACTCGCACGTTCACCTGGGGGCCTCGCATTCATGACAAACAGCCTGCGTTACCAACCACGCTCGGCGTAACGCTCGTTGACAGCGTCCATGCCGATACCCGTCATTGGGGCTCCGAGTCCGCGACTGACTTTGGCGAGGATGTGAGCGTCGCGGAAGTTGGTGGTTGCCTCGACGATGGCCTTTGCCCGCGGTGCCGGGTCAGAGCTCTTGAAGATGCCCGAACCGACGAACACTGCTTCTGCCCCGAGTTGCATTGCAAGAGCAGCATCAGCCGGTGTGGCGATGCCTCCGGCACAGAACAACGGAACTTGCAACTTTCCGGTCTGAGCAATTTCTTGCACAAGTGGGAGCGGAGCTTGAAGACGCTTGGCCCAATCGAACAATTCAGCGGAGTCAGCTTGTGTGATTCGACGAATGTCACCGAGGATCGAACGTAAATGTCGCACGGCTTCGACGATGTTGCCGGTTCCTGCCTCGCCTTTAGATCGAATCATGCACGCGCCCTCAGAAATGCGTCGTAAGGCCTCACCGAGGTTGGTGGCACCACATACAAATGGAACCGTGAAAGCGAACTTGTCGATGTGATGTGCCTCGTCAGCTGGTGTGAGCACCTCTGACTCGTCGACGAAGTCGACACCGAGGGCTTCAAGAATCTGTGCTTCGACAAAATGTCCGATACGAGCCTTTGCCATCACCGGGATCGTGACCGCAGCCTTGATGCCTTCGATCATCTCCGGATCGCTCATTCGCGCGACGCCGCCGTCCTTGCGGATGTCAGCGGGCACGCGCTCGAGTGCCATGACCGCGCATGCTCCGGCATCCTCGGCGACACGGGCCTGTTCGGGTGTGACGACGTCCATGATGACGCCGCCCTTCAACATCTCGGCTAATCCGCGCTTGACACGGACTGTTCCGGTGAGGTGCTCTGAGGAAGAAGCCATACGGTCAGCGTACAGACGACCCTATGGGTTCGCCCGAAGCGAGCCTCACAGTTTTGGCCAGGCGACCTTCTTCGGATCGACACCCACCGGAACGATGGTCTGCGCATAGTTGCGCGCCAACTCAATCCAGGTGCGACCAGGCGTCAAGCGTACGACTGCACCAGCAGTGTCTTTCAGAGTGAACGGCTGGGTGCGGTCCTTGCGCTCCCACGTGCCGCCGATCCAGACACCGTTCGTATGCACTGCCATGAGACCTTTTCCAATGGTCTGTGCTTCAGGACTCTTACGATCTGCCTTCGAGCGCTTGTACTCGACATACAGAACGACGACGTTGGCCGCGCTCACTTGAGTGCCGTCGGTGTCCATGTGAGGCTGGCTGACGCGCTTCAAATCCTCGACAAAGCGGATGTACGACGACGTCGAAGGGTCCCACTGCCAATACACCTTCATGTTGTCCATGGACACTTTGGTTCCCGCGGCTGGCGCGGCAGTTGCTGGCATCGCATCACTTGCACCGCGATATACGAATTGTGCCTGTGGCGGGCCAGATCCTTCCGGTGCCAGCTTCCACAAATCGGTGGTCTTGGCGAACAAGTTGTGTGGCGCCTTGCGCGACTTCTCGCGGAAGTACCCGCCCTTGCCTCGCGAGGCAGAATGACCGACATTGACTAAGTCGCTGTTATTCACTGCCTTGGTGACCCGCACATTGCCACCGCTCCAGGCGAAGAGCGGCTTGTTGTAGGCCCCGAGAATGTCAATGTCCTGTGTGCGACCACTGCGTAGCGGGCCGACTGGATCGCTCCCCTTTGAGTGAAGGATCGCTGCAAAACGTGTGAGGCGCTCGACATTTTCTTCAAAAACAATGTCAGCAGCTTGCAATCCGGTCTGTGGGTTGGCGAGTGGATGTGCGTCGATCTTGGCAACAAGTGCCGGGCGCAGAGCCGTGGTTTCGTCGGTGTCGGTCATCGGAAGCCCAGTGAGCGGCCAGACCTTGCCGGGCAGCGTCGTCGTCGTCATGCCATCGGTCGTGGTGTCAGTGATCGCCTCGGCGCCGTCATCGGTGGCAGCACCGCCACCACACGCAGCGAGAATCGAAGAACCAATGGTTGCGGTGATGACGAGTGCGAGTACGCGACTCTTGGATGCAATGTGTCGACCCATGTCAGATCTCCCTTAGAAGTGCGATGCGCTCTTCGAGCGGCGGGTGGGTATTAAAGAGACTATGCAAACGCGATAGGCGCCCCGCGTCACCCACTCCCGACAGCGGCTGCTCAATCCACATGTGGGCGGTCGCTGTCGATGCGGCATGCGTCACAGTGGTGTCAGCCTGCAGTTTTTCGAGTGCAGAGATGAGCCCGGGTGGATACCTGGTCATCTGGCACGCAGACACATCAGCGAGCGTCTCACGGCGCCGACCCACTGCTGCCTGCAGGACCATCGCAATGACCGGTGCCAGAATGAGCAACACAAACCCGACAATGGCGAGTGGATTTCCTGAATCGCTGCGGTCACCGGAGCGACGTACACGCCCACCGTTCCACCACATGAGGCGAATGGCAAGGTCGGATAACAGCGCAATCGCCCCCACCATCGTCACTGTCATCGTCGAGATGAGGATGTCGTAGTTGCGAATGTGTGACAGCTCGTGCGCAAGAACGCCCTCGAGCTCGACACGGTTCATCTTGTCAAGCAAGCCCGTTGTGACGGCGATCGCCGCGTGCCGTGGATTACGACCGGTGGCGAATGCGTTCGGCGCCGCATCATCGATGACATAGATAGCCGGCTTGGGTAGGCCACTTGCGATACACAAGCCCTCGACAAGATTGTGCAGCCGCTGATAAGTCGCCGGATCAGCCGGCACTGCACGACTTACTCGCAGTGCGATGACATCTGACTTCCAATACGACCCGAACGCCGCAACCGCAGAGAACGCGAGCGCGATGACGGTTCCCCACAGCGGACTACCGATGTACAACCCTGCCGCCCAGCCAACGAGAACCAGAAAGAAGACAAAGCCGACCACGAGCAGGGCTGTGCGACGTTTATTCGCCGAAATCAAGTCATGCATGACAGGTGAAAGAATAGAACCAGCGACTCAGCTGAATGAGACTTTTGGCGGTGCCTGTGCCTCAGGACCAGCTTCGAAATACTCACGTTCTGTGAATCCGAACAATCTTGCGACGATCAGTGTCGGAAAATGTTGTATCGCGGTGTTCAGCCTGAGGACCTCGTCGTTGTAGAACTGACGCGCGTAGGCCACTCGGCTTTCCGTCTCAGCCAACTGTTCTTGGAGAGACAAGAAGTTTTGGTTCGCCTTCAAGTCGGGATAAGCCTCTGAGAGAGCAAAAAGTTGGCGCAATGCACCTGACACCACGTTGTCGGCGGATGCTTGAGCCTGCGGCGAAGGAGCTGCGGCCATCGCCGACTGACGCGCACTGATGACGGCATCGAGTGTTGACTTCTCGAATTGGGCATACCCCTTGACCGTCTCGACAAGGTTCGGGATGAGGTCGAGGCGACGGCGAAGCTGGACGTCGATCTGTGACCATGCATTGTCGACCTGTGCTCGCCGACGAACGAGAGAGTTGTACAGAAGGACGAGACCGAGCAGCAAAACGGCAGTGACCGCGACGATGATCCATGTGGTCATGTCACTCGAGTCCTTTCTCGTGGACCGCGCAGGAAGCGACCCTCGAATCTCTTCAGCATACGGGGCACTCGAACCGCAGAGCCGGCGGCCGCCTCAATGTCGAGTGCTCGGCGATAAAGCACCTCGTAACGGGCCGCTAATTCGTCCATTGAATACTCACGCGAACGGCTCTGACCTGCTTCGATGAGGCGAGCCGCTAAAGGTGCATCATCGAGCACACGTGAGAGCCCTGCAGCCAATTCAACAGGGTCACCTGGATCAACGAGCAACGCATCGACCTCGTGCGTGGCAACGTTTCGATACCCGTCGAGACTGCTTGCGACCACCGGCGCTCCAGCTGCCATCGCTTCGAGAAGAACGACGCCGAACGATTCACCGTGAAGTGAAGGGGCACAAAAGGCCGCAGCGGACTGCAGCCGTCGCACTTTCTCATCATCGGAGATTCGCCCCAACCACTCGACACGTGAATCATTGCCGTATTGAGCGCGCAACCTCGCGGTATCAGGACCATCGGAAGCGACCCACAACGTGACGTCAGAAGGAAGCCTGTCCATTGCTTGGAGCAATACCTCGAGGCCTTTTCGAGGCTCGTGACGCCCGATGAAGAAGATGGCACGTGACGTGGGTGCTCGTGCTGGTTGAGCTGCACTCTCGTATTGCTCCAACTCGATGCCGTTGAAGAGCACTTCGTAGTCCCCAGGAAAGAATTCACTTACCAGCTGCAATGCGTCTTTAGAGACGACACAACGGACATCGAGACGCGACACAAAGTGACTTAGTGGCCGACGGAACACCTTGTACCCAGCCGAACTACCGGCCATGTGAAACGTCGCGACAATCGGGGCAAGTTTGACAAACACAGCAGTCTGGGTCGGACCGGGCGCGAACGGTTCGTGAAGATGCAATACATCAAACGCTTCGTCGTTCAATGCGCGAATCGTCCGAAGTGCCGCCGATGGGTCTGGTGCAAGCGGTGCGATGGATCCGTTGGCCGAAGTCGGAAGACTGTCTCCGAGAGGTGTCACAAACGATGCAGGAGGCGGACCATCACATGGGCCGAGAACACGCACTTCATGGCCGCGCGCGCGCAGACTTCGTGCCAGACCGAGAACTTGATGCTGCACACCACCGGGAATGGTGAGGCTGTACGGACATACCATGCCTATGCGCAGCATTGACTGCGAATCGCCTATGCGCAGCATTGACTGCGAATCGCCTATGCGCGGTGGAGTCGCCGACGAATCCGCAGAGATGTCAGCACTCATGGACCCACACGGTAGGCGCAGATTGAGAGAATCACGCCAGCCGCCACTGCCATGACTCGCACTACGGTGACATCCATGACGAATGCACCGCACAAACCGGCACTGTCCGTGATTGCCACACCAACAAAACGCCGCACAATCATCGACTTGGCAATCGAAGCGGACGAGCGTGGCTTCAGCGGTCTGGCACTGCCAAGCCTTGGTGGCACGATGGGACTAGCCGTGTCTCTAGCTCATTCCACACGCAGCATCCGGTTCTGGACCTCGATTCAACCGATCTACTACAGCCATCCCGTGGAAACAGGAAACATCGCAGCGCATATCAACGAGGTCTCAGACGGCCGATTCGCCCTTGGCCTTGGCGTCAGCCATGGGCCGGTCGTCAAGCGATTGAACGTGAACACGGGTAAGCCACTCGCAGACATCGAGAACTATGTGGAGGCGATGAGAGCAAACGAAAAAACTTCCGGGCCTCTCCCCCACATCTACTTGGCCACTCTTCGAGACAAGATGCTCGCTCTCGCGTCACGGGTGTCAGATGGAGCAATCTGGGCGAACGCATCGCGCAGTCACATGGCTACACAACTCGGCTCTCTCGACTCGGCGATGACATCAAGGATGTTCCTCGCGAACATGATTCCAAC